>Ga0209405_1000223_pt1 | contig 49750 bp, 35 predicted proteins | sample COGITO_mtgs_1105_6_FD_184803 | JGI IMG/M metagenome (GOLD analysis project Ga0209405, IMG submission 184803) | Pelagic marine microbial communities from North Sea - COGITO_mtgs_110516 (SPAdes) (version 2) | ecosystem: Environmental > Aquatic > Marine > Epipelagic ...
ATGAATAATTAAGTGTGGTAGCTTTAAATTTTTAGCAGCGTCTTGAATGTTCAGTTTGGACGCATTCGCCTTGAAATTTTTATAGAATTGAAAATAATGAGGCATCTGTTGTTTGGTGCGCCCATTCATCACAAAACTTACACCTGACGATTTCCAAGCCTCAAGATCCGACCCTTTAGGGAATCTCGATTTAAAATCAGAAACCCCTGCAAGGCTTACAAGATTTTTAACACGGGAATCTTCAGCTGCTTTTAGAGTGACAATCCCACCACCACGGCTATGACCTACTAAAGTAATATTAGAGACATCAATATATGAGTGTTTCGCATAGGTTGTTTCCACCCAATCCAGCACCTGATTCAAATCGTCTAATTCTTTGGTGTAGTTGTTATGACCAAAAGCTTCAAGGTCTGGAAAATCGATTGGTTGCTCAACTGTCCCGCCATTGTGAGAAAAATTAAATTTTAAAACGGCTACCCCAGACGCCGCAAATGTCTTTGAAAGTAAATTCCAAGCACCCCAGTCTTTAAAGCCTTTATAGCCATGGCAAAAGATGATGAGCGGCGCATCCGTTACATTCTTATTATAAAAAATATCTAACAAGATTGGTAAACGATGTGGACCCTTAATGACTTTATTTCTTTCTTCAATGACCATTTAAACTTCTTTTTCGATAATCTCAATGTCTGGATTAAAAAGCTCTAGAATGAGTGTTTTGAGTTCGTGCTCATAACGGACTAAAAGATCCGTGGACAATAAGGTGGTTTTCTGAGCATAGGCTCCCGGTTTGTCTTTCTTAGCAAACTTCAATAACCCTGATTTTAGATTTTTAAACGAGATGATACCCGCTTCCACTGGCGTCGTGAACGGCGTTTCGGTATTTAGCATATATGCATACGTCATGATCTGAAAACTTTTACTATGCGCTTTATAGTCGCTGGTGATGTCGTCCCAATGCACCAACTCCAGTTCGGATTGAGATACCTGTGAGGTTTTATAATCAATAATTCTGCGAGTCCCATTGCACACATCGATTCGGTCAATGGTTCCAATCAATTGAATCGGGGTTTTGAGTTCGGGAATGTCAATGGCAACCGCCATTTTGGATTCTATCGCTTCAATTATAATCTCATCGCCCTTATTGATACAGGCTAATTCGTAGTTCAAAAAATTTGAAACATAGCGTTTGGCAATTTCAAAACTAATCAGATTGAGTCCCTGAGTGATATCGCCTTCTTTATAAAGTTCCTTAAAATAATAGGTGACTGTCGCATCGATTTTGGATTTTAAACCCATCAGCATTGCTGGTTCCAAAACCTTTCCAATAAATGGTTTGTAAAAAGCTTCCAGTGTGTTATGAATGATACTTCCAAACGTATTCGCAGCAACCGTTTCTTCTAAAAGAATATCAGCCTTGACCCCTAAAATTTTCTGATTGTAAAAATCAATTGGATTCCGAATGTATTGACTTAATGAGGAGGGTGAAAATCCTTTCGCTGCCACCGTTTTAAGTTTTGAAATAATTTCAGGGGATTTCTTTACCGTGAGTAATTGCGGAGTAATCTGTGGTGTCTCTGGAATGACTATTTTATGATCTAAGTTGTGATGTGCTTCAAACTCTAATTGGGTTATAAAACGACTGCGTTCGCCACCACTTAATACATCGGGCTCGGTGTTATAAATGATATGTGCATTCTTAGCGCGCTGAAGCAATCGATAAAAGTGATAGGTATAGACCGCATCCTTTTCTTTGTAGGTAGGCAGTCCGTTTTCAATTTTAACATCAAAAGGGATAAAAGAATTATTGGTTTTACCTGCCGGCAACACCCCTTCGTTGACTGAGACAATTATCACTGTTTCAAAATCTAAAACCCGGGATTCCAACATCCCCATGATCTGAAGTCCTTTCAACGGTTGTCCTTTAAAGTCCAAGGTTTCGAGACTCAATAATTCTTTATAAAGACTTTGTAAAACTTTGATGCTCGTGATATAGCTATAAGTAACGTTTAAGCGTTGTAGGTGATTGAAAATTTCTGAAAACCGATATAAATATTCTAAAGCTAATAAGTGGTTGTTTTTAGATTTGGTATAATGGTCTTTCAGTTTAAAAATAAGCGTTAAAACACGTTCAATCGCTTTGTTAGGCTGGTCGTTCCAAGTCGCAAACAAAAGCTCTAAATTTTCTTTATGATTGGGAGCGATGGCAATGATTTGATCTTTAGAGAGGCTTATTAAGTTTTGATGTTTAATCGTCGTGATGATCAATTGAGCCGCATCTTCCTCTTGAGTTTGAAACAAGGGACGCACAAATTGGTGCGACAATACGCCAATCACATCTTGGTAATAGTACAGGGGTGTAGGGTCTTTATGAAGCTGAAACCATTGATCGATAAAGGCTGAAAAAGGGATTTGCTTTAAAGGCAATCCCATGGTGATATTAATATCTTCTATACAGCTCGGAATTGAATTCAATATCGGAATCAATAAATCCTCATTCCCTAAAACCAAGGCTGTGTTTTGGAGTTTGTTTTCGGTATATAACTGTTGTAAAAGTGCACCTACATATTTAACCTGACCTATGTTTTTAGGGGTTCCAACGACGGATATATTTTTGGGATTGGTATAATGATTAGAAACCCACTTAAAGGGTTGAGATTTAAAATGTCTCCACGTTTTTTGATGTTGTCTTATAAAGTATCCCGCATCGTGTTGGGGAGTCTCTATAAACGTTTGGTCGATGTCCCAATAAATTTTTGCTTTGTCTTGTTGTAACAACTCCTGAATGATGGTGGATTCAGAAGCATTCAAAGCATTAAACCCTAAAAAGACATGCGACTTATCTGGATGGTTTTGAATGTAGGCCTCTAGGTTTTCGACGGCTTCTCTGTAAATTAAGCCTTGATAGCCTGCTCCTTTTTGAAGAAGATGCGCCGTGAATTTGGTGTAATACGTATGCACCTTTTTCCAAAAAGACAAATAGCCTTTGATAAGGGGAGTTGAATTTGGCTCTAAAGACCAATGATTGATCTCCTGAATGGCGGATAGGTATTCAAAAATCTGATTTTGAGGAATTAAATAGCGGTCAATTTCATTAAAATCTTGAAGTACAATGGGCGCCCATTTTGAAAAACTATCAAATGAATCTCTTTCTTTTAGGGGTGTAAGCTCTAAATAGACTTCGTAAAACTCAAAGATAAGTTCGGTACTGCTAAGGAGTCTTAATTGAGATAGCTCTTCTATAAAGGTCTCAATGGCAATTATTTCAGGTAAGAAGCCTGTTGTTTTGTTTAATTTGGACCACTCCATTTTAAGAAATATCCCGGCCCGCTTATTCGGGAGAATAAGGCTGAGTTTGGAAACATCTTTCGAATGTATTTCTAGGTCTTTTAAAACGTCATAAATAAAACTTGTCATGTTATAAAAATAAAAAAACGCTTCGCAATAGCGAAGCGTTTTAAGCTTTTTATTATGTAATAGTAAAAACTATTCAGCCAATTTAACTTCTACACGTCTGTTAGCCGTTCTTCCTGCGGCAGTCATGTTAGATTCAATTGGGTTGTTTTCACCAAAACCAATCGAAGTTAATCTATCTGCTGCAACACCATTTTCCACTAAATAATCTACAACTTTTTGAGCTCTTCTTTCAGAGAGTAATTGGTTGAAATTTTTATTAGTACCCGTGCTGTCTGTATGTCCTTCAACAACAAAGTTAGCTGTAGGGTATTCTTTTAGAATTGCTGTAATAGCCTTTAAAGTTGGGTATGCTGATTGTTTCAAATCTGATTTCCCTAAGCTAAAGTTGATTGTTCTTGCGTAACTTGTAAGTTTTGTCTGTAATTCATCCGTTGGAATCATTTCAGGACAACCATTGTTAGCAACAGTTCCTGCTTCCGTAGGACAGTTGTCATCTTTATCTAAAACACCGTCACCGTCACTATCTTTCCAAGGACATCCGTTGTTAGCCACTGGGCCTGCTTCATTTGGACATTCATCTTGAGCATTTGCAAGACCATCTGCATCTGCATCTGGACAACCCGCTAATGCTTTTAATCCAGCTTCATTAGGACATGTGTCATTGTTATCAGATACACCGTCTCCGTCTGTATCAGGACATCCGTTGTACTCAGCTAAACCAGCTAATTCAGGACACGTATCTTTTGAATCTTCAATGCCATCTCCATCTGTGTCAGGACATCCGTTGAATTCTTCTAAACCAGGTACTTCTGGACAAAGATCATGTTTGTCATATATACCATCTCCATCTGTGTCAACTCCTCCAAATTTGAAAGCAACTCCTACAGAATGTTGGAAATGTTTTGTTAAGTAATCTTTAAAAGAATGCTTGTATGTAGACTGCGCTGTGATTCCAACATTGTCAGAAAACCAATACGCCAAACCAACAGTTCCATTTAAAGTTCCAGCTCCCACTAAAGCGGAGCCCCCTGCACCAGAGTTGCTATTAAAAGCACCTTCTTCGATCCAAGTATATCCACCACCGATACCAACAAATGGCTCTAGTTTTTTTGTATTCAACAATCCTGAAAGGCTGTATTTCACATTTCCATCAACTGCATAATACATTAGGTTGTTTACAGAAACAGGTGTCCCATCTTGAGTTTGTCCCCATTTGTCCAGTCTGTTTATAGACCCTGAAAACCCTACAGAGAAACCATCTTCAACATATTTTTGTAAAGAAATTAAAGAAATTGAAGGAAGAATACTCCAGTTTTCTTCTACGTTATAGAATTCTTGGAAATAATCTCCTTGAGGAGCGTCTTCACCGACAGGAAATACATCTACAGCATTTACACCAATTGTAAGTTGCCATGGGTTGTTTTCGTCTTGTGCATTTACATTGCCAATCGCGAAGACTAGTAACGTTGTTAGAATTAATCTGTTAAGATTTTTCATGTGTTCGTGATTTTAATTTATTAAGTTAAGTAAACGCAAAAATAAGATGTTATTCTTACAAAACAAATATAATATATAAAAAAACAATATTAATTTCCAAAAAGACTTGAGATTAATGTTATTTTTTTATCTAAAACATGTTAAAACTAGCACACTTTAACCTGTAAACTTGCATTTATGTACACGAGTATTTTTTTGACAACCTTATACCCCATTTCTTCAATAATTTCCGAATAATTTGCCAGCTGGGCTTCGTATTTGTCGTAAGGATCTCCTGTCTTATAATCAATAACTACGGCTGTTGCGTCCTTAAAAACGACCAATCGATCTGGAATAATGATTTTTCCGCTGGAAGTCATAATTTCTCTTTCGTTATAAACCTCTACATCTGAGCTATAATAGGAAGCTAGTAATGGGTGGCTAACAATCGCGTTTAAAGTGCCCGAAAGTTCATCGCTTTGAGTCGATGAGATTACACCTGCATTAAAAAAATCATTCAGCGTAATTTCAATATCTACTTTGGTGTAAATTTTTGACATTAATAAATGAATCAAATTACCCTTCTCAAGCGCTTCTTTTTGTGTCGTATCCCATAAATACCCTGCGTTGGTGGCCATTGACACGTTGAGGTGTTCTTTTGGTGTGGATATAAATTCGCGCTGAAAAACTGTCGGGTATTTTGCGGATTTTGGAGCGTCTATGCTCTCAAACGATCCAAACTCGTATTCCACCGTTCCATCTTCCCATCGCCCCGATGATTTTAGATAATTGATCAGAAGCCCTGAATATGTTTTTAGATTTTCTGCTCCGTTTTTGGCAACCGCTGCATTTCCTACAATATATAATTGTTCAACCGCCCTAGTGAGCGCTACATATAATAGGTTGATATTATCAAGCTCTAATTTTGATTGATGATCTTTAAAAATAGCAGCCCCTTCCGAGCCAAATGACTCAAAATCTTTATTGTAGTTTAATAAAAAATGTGGGAAAGGAGCATAAGAGGCATCCATTGGCATCCATTCTTTTGGCTCCAATTCTTTATAAATGTCCAATTCTGCAAAAGGAAAAATAACAACTGGAAACTCCAACCCTTTCGATTTATGAACCGTCATAATTTGAACGGCATTAATGCCTTTCGGGGTCACAACGCTTAGACTGTCTTTTTTGAGGTTGAAGTGGTCTATAAATTGACGGATACTCGACGTTGGTTTTTGAGTAAATTCGACCACAAAGTCCAAGAAAAATTGAATGTAAGCATTCGATGTTTTTGCCAATTGAAAGCTACTAATGATATATTCTACAGATTCATAAATAGAAAGCTGTAAAGCAGTTTTAGGAGAAAAGATCAACCCTAAAGGCTCTAGGACTTTAAAAAACGTGGCGCGATTTAATGGAATACACTTTACACGGAACAAGTGCGGGTCGCCGACATCTACGTGGGATGCGATATAATTGATCACCTCCAATTTGGCTTCCATATTAGACGGTTCATGGACATACTCCAACACGCTCATAATGTGTTTTACCTCTGGAGATTGCGCCACTAAAAGCGTCTCGCTTGAAACAATATCAATTTTTGACTGGCTTAATAAATTTGCCACCGCAACACCGTCTTTTCGTTTTCGGACCAAGACACAAATATCTTTCAAGGCAGCATCCTCGCTTGATTCTAAATAAGATCTAATGATTTTTAGAACTTTTTCTGCATATAAAAGCGATTTGTCTTCACCCTTTTCAAACTCTAAAAAGGAAATATTTACATAACCCGTTTTGTCATTAAATTCCAATTGAGGAGGTGATTGGTATAAGGACTTATAAGTCTCATTTGAGAACACAACCGTCGAGAGGTGTTTGAAAAAATTATTATTAAAATTGACCACCTGTCTGCAACTTCTATAATTTGTTGGAAGGTGAGAAAGCGATGCATCAAAAGGGAATTCGGTTGCATTGTTGTGTAAATTGATGAACTGCTCTGCCTTTCCACCTCTCCAACGATAAATGGCCTGTTTGGCATCGCCCACCAACATAGCGCTCCCATTTTCTTCCGCCAAAGTGTTTGTTAATAAGGGCACTAAATTTTCCCATTGCAATTCGGAAGTGTCTTGAAACTCATCAATAAAAAAGTGATTAAACTTTTCTCCGATGCGCTCATAAATAAAAGGCGCTGGCTGGTCTTTTATTTGCTGACTTATGATGGTATTAAATTCAGAAATCATCAATAAGTTTTCCTCGTCTTTGATTGTTTTTATCTCTTGGTGTATTAAATTCAGAACCGATAGTGGAGTGGTGTTTTTTCGAATATTTTTTAAATACCGAATTCTATAAACCGCTTCTTTTGTTTTATGGAATACTTCTACAAGCTGAGGACGAAGCCCGTCAATAGCAGCGGCAACGTGCGGCGGTGCTTTTTTAGTGTACAGCGAGGTCGTTTCTATAGATTGTTGCCATACGGCTACATATTTAATGTCAAATTTTCCGGAGGCTAAGTCCTTAAAGTGTTTTGGCAAAGACCCTCGTGTAAAATCTGAAAACTCAATACCATTGGCTGTAATCACATCTAAAATTTGGGTGGACAGCTCTACAACTTGTATTTCTGTTTCACTAATGTCTTTTGTTAAGGTTGATTTCAACGCGCCAAATTCCTGTAATGAACGTTGCGAAAGCACCTCTAAAAATGGTGCATCCGTCTCCCTTGTTAACAGCTTGGCTGTTTTTGCTAGGTCTAAAGCAATGTTCCAACTTTTATCGTCGTCCGCTTTTTCTATCGCAAATTCAACCAACACTTTTGTGAGTGCCTTGTTTTTTCCCGCTTTGGAGAGCAAACGACTGACGGCTTTTTGGAGTAAAAGATCGGTGTCCAATTCGACCTCAAAATTCATCGGGAGTTTTAAATCAAAGGCAAAGGTGCGAATCAACTTTTGAGTAAACTTATCAATCGTAGAGATGTCAAAGGCAGCATAATTATGCAGTATTTTACTGAGAAGTTGTTTGGATTTCAGGTGGATTTCTTTTGGGGAACTTCCCAATTCACTCACAACTTGCTCAAACAAGGAATCTGATTGACTTAAAATAGAGGGCGCCGCAAATGTCATCAATGCTTCTACAATCCGCGTTTTCATTTCATCCACAGCCTTATTGGTAAAAGTAATCGCCAAAACATGCCGATGCGGTAAGAATTCTTTAGAAGTCAGAACTATTTTTAAATAGTCTTTGACTAAGGTAAATGTTTTCCCACTTCCAGCCGAAGCATTATAGATATTGAATGTTGATGCGCTCACTAAATAAAATTTATACCAAAATAAACAATCTTAATTATATATGCTCGTAATTTTTATTTGAATATTGTAAATTTGAAATAATTATTTAAACACTTAAAATAAATTCTTATGGCTTTTGAATTACCAAAATTAAATTATGCTTACGATGCGCTCGAGCCTAATATTGATGCACGAACAATGGAAATCCACCATTCTAAGCATCATAATGGGTATACAAACAATCTAAACGCTGCAATTGCAGGAACTGATTTAGAAAACAAATCAATTGAAACAATTCTTGGAAACTTGGATATGTCTAACAAGGCTGTCCGAAATAACGGTGGTGGATTTTACAACCATTCACTTTTCTGGAACGTTATGAATCCTGAAGGAAAAGAAGCACTTTCTGGAGAGCTTAAAGAGGCGATTCTTGCCGCTTACGGTTCTTTCGAAGATTTTAAAACCGCTTTCAGTAAAGCTGCTGCAACACAGTTTGGGTCTGGATGGGCTTGGTTATGTGTTCATAAAGGGGGGAAAGTAGAAGTATGCTCTACACCAAACCAAGACAACCCATTAATGCCAGGTGTATCATGTGAAGGAACTCCAATCTTAGGATTAGATGTTTGGGAACATGCTTATTACTTAAACTACCAAAACCGTCGTCCAGATTATATTGAAGCGTTCTTTAATGTTATTAATTGGAAAGAGGTTGAAACACGTTTTGCTGCTGCAAAATAAGTTTTAAAAAACAATGGAAAATAAAAAAGGTGAACTTGCGTTCACCTTTTTTGCCCCAAATCTACCATGAACTTAACCTACTTATGTTATGGTGAGTCAAAGATAGCAGTTTAATACATAGTGAAAATTTATTTTAGACGAACTGCATATTTATTAGATAAACTGTACTTTACATCAGTAAGCTCTTTCATTATTCTCTTCAAAAAAGTTGATATACGCCCGATTCACCACTCGATTACCTCCTGGAGTTGGATAATTTCCTGTGAAATACCAGTCTCCTAAGTTTTTCGGACAGGCTTTATGTAAGTTTTCTATGGATTGAAATATGATTTTAACCTCAGCGTTGATCCCGTCTTCACTCAGCAGCTCCGCTATTTTATCCGACACTTGTTCTGGAGTAAAGGGTGCATAAATTTCTTTCACAAAATTTTGAACTTCTGTGTCTATTAAATTTTCTTGTGCTTTACAGCGTGCGTAGATATCTTCAACAATATGGTACTTGTTCGCATCTTTTAACAGAGATAATGCCGCTCTAAACGCCACCAATCCTTCAAGGTTTGCCATGTCAATTCCATAACAATCTGGATAGCGAATTTGTGGAGCTGAAGACACCACCACAATCCGTTTAGGTGACAATCGGTCCACCATTTTTAGAATACTTTTCTTTAAAGTCGTCCCGCGAACAATACTATCATCAATGATAACAAGGTTATCTTCTGGCTTGATCACACCATAAGTCACATCGTACACATGCGCCACTAAATCATCGCGACTGCTGTCTTCTGTAATAAAGGTTCTTAGTTTGACGTCTTTAATAGCAATTTTTTCGACACGTGTATGTTCCGAAAGAATTTGAGTCACTTTTTCGGCAGAAAGCGAACGAGTCCCTTTCAATATTTGTTCTGTTTTCTTTTTGTTTAAATACTCCTCAACATTTTCAATCATCCCAAAAAACGACGTTTCAGCCGTATTAGGAATGTATGAAAACACCGTATTTTTTATATCATAATCCACGTGCTTCAAGACTTCGGGAACAATAAGTTTTCCGAGTAATTTACGTTCTTGGTAAATTTCAGCATCACTTCCTCTGGAAAAATAAATACGTTCAAACGAACAAGCCTTCCGCTCTAAAGGTTCCAAAATTTGATCGATCGAAGTTTCTCCCGATTTTTTAGTAATAATAGCACTCCCTGGTGGCAATTCGTGAACCGCATCATAATCGACATTAAAAACGGTTTGAATTACTGGACGTTCAGAAGCAACAACCACAACTTCGTCGTCCATATAATAATAGGCCGGTCGAATTCCTGAAGGATCTCTCAATACAAAAGAGTCTCCATGCCCTAAAAGTCCCGCCATAGCATAACCGCCATCCCAGCTTTTAGCCGCTTTTTTTAATATTTTTTTAAGGTTTAAACGTTCCGCAATCAATGGCGAACACTCCATTTTGGTGTACCCTTCTTTTTTGAGTTTTTTGTAAAGTTTTGAAACCGCATCATCCAGAAAATGTCCAATTTTCTCCATAATGGTGATGGTGTCCGTATACTCTTTAGGGTGCTGTCCAATCTCAACAAGGTTTTTAAACAAACTTTTAACATTGGTCATGTTAAAGTTTCCTGCTAATATTACATTTCGATGCATCCAATTGTTTTGTCTTAAAAAGGGGTGGACGCTTTCAACACTGTTTTTTCCAAATGTCCCATAACGAACATGCCCCAACATCACTTCTCCTAAATAAGGTACTACCTTTTTTTGTGCCTCCGCATCCTCTGCGACTTCCGGATGCTCTGCCAAAACATCATTAATTCGATTGTTGATCTGATCAAAAATATCTTGAATTGGCTGCTGTGCTATCGAACGGACACGACTTATATAACGCTCTCCAGGTTGCATATCTAATTTAATACTTGCAAAACCCGCGCCATCCTGACCACGGTTGTGCTGCTTTTCCATAATGAGGTACATCTTATTGATGCCGTAAAAAGCCGTTCCGTATTTCTTTTTATAAAACTCTAAGGGTTTTAAAAGTCTGATGTGTGCAATTCCACATTCGTGTTTTATAGCATCGCTCATTTAAGTGTCCTAATTAAATAATTAATATATATTAAAAAAGAAACGCGCCAAATTGGCGCGTTTTATTATGTTGTTAATTCTATTTCAAATCGTGTCAGATCCTTAAAAGCCTTGAGACGCGTGTGAATCTCTTCGGGTTGTAAAGACTCTAATCGGTCGGTGCCAAATTTCTCTACACAAAACGATGCGAGCGCGGATCCGTGTATGACCGCTTTTTTCATATTCTCAAAGGATATGTTTTCTGTCTGTGCTAAAAATCCTGCGAACCCTCCTGCAAAAGTATCGCCTGCCCCCGTAGGGTCAAAAACAGATTCTAATGGCAATGCGGGTGCAAAGAACACATTGGAGTCGTTAAATAATAACGCCCCATGTTCTCCTTTTTTAATGACTACATACTCAGGACCCATAGTATGTATTTTTTTTGCCGCAGCTACTAAAGAGTGTTCTCCTGTAAGTTGACGAGCTTCTTCGTCATTAATGGTAATGACATCCACACGCTTGATTACCTCTAAGAGGTCATTCAATGCATGATCCATCCAAAAATTCATCGTATCCAAAATAACCAATGTTGAAGGATCTGTCATTTGATCTAAAACACTCGATTGAACTATCGGGTGTAGGTTTCCTAACACTAAGATCTTAGCATCTTTATAAGCATCGGGAACTATGGGTTGAAAATTTTCTAATACATTCAGCTCTGTTGCCAAGGTATCACGCGTATTCATATCGTTGTGATAGCGTCCACTCCAGAAAAATGTTTTGCCTTCTTTTATAATTTCAATACTTGAAGTATCGATGTCTCTTTTTACAAAAAGATCTAAATAGTCTTGAGGAAAATCGCCGCCCACAACAGAGACGATAGCACTGTCAACTTCAAATTGTGCGGCAGAAAGCCCTATATAAGAAGCGGATCCACCGAGTATTTTATCAGTCTTTCCAAAAGGAGTTTCAACAGCATCAAATGCAACGGTTCCAACAATTACCAATTTACTCATAGAATATTTTAAAAATTAAAGAGCAAAGTTACGTATTTTTTAGTCTTTATAAAACAATAAACTGCGCCCTAATGACTTAATTTATTTCCGTCCAAAATCGGCAGGGATTTCACCCCAAGCCTTGGTTTCCCACTTGACAATTACGGTCGTGTAAGCGTTGTTTTTTAACCATACCACAGCACGGTCTACAAGATTAAATAAAGCTACATTCCTTTCTGAACGCTCTAACTTTGTATTGCATTGTTTTTTTTTGACCCAACTCATCGCGGTTCTTGAATCGGTATAAAGAATTCGGTTGCTGTTATTTTGTTTTAAAAATGCCAATCCATGTACAAGCGCCAAAAACTCACCGACATTGTTAGTTCCTTGCTCGTAAGGGCCTTTGTGAAACAATTGTTTTTTGGACTGGGTATCCACCCCTCTATACTCCATAATGCCCGGGTTTCCACTGGAAGCAGCATCCACCGCAATTGAGTCGTAGTTCGGCTGACCTATGAGCTTTAATCGGGTTTCAGACAAACCGCTTGAAAACTTTTTGGTTTTCCCGATGTAGTCTCTATAATTTCCATTCAGAGCCGTTTTTGCCAATTCAAAGGTTGGAAATGATTTGTATTGCGCCCCTTCAAAATTTGCGATTTGTGCTTTGCAATCGTTCCAAGTCTCAAAAACCCCTGTGTGGTGTCCTTTCCAAACCGTGTAATATTTTTTTTTGGGTTTAGCCATCTGTCGAAAGTATCTGCTGAACGACCTCTGGGAAGTATTTCATTTCTAATTCATGAATTTTAGCGGCGACATCGTTGGGGGTGTCTTTTTTATTAATGGAGCATTTTGCTTGAAAAATAATGGCACCTTCGTCATAATGTTCGTTCACATAATGAATTGTAATGCCTGATTCAGCTTCGTTATTTTCAACCACGGCTTTGTGCACATGCATGCCATACATGCCTTTTCCGCCATATTTTGGCAATAAAGCGGGATGCACGTTCACCACTTTGTTTTTGTAAGTTTCTAATAAGTGTTCCGGAAATTTCCATAAAAATCCTGCTAAAACAATTAAATCAAGATTTTTTAAATTTTCAACCGCCCATTTAGAATCGTTCAATTGTTCTTTGCCAAATGTCAAATTCTTAACGCCCAACTTCGTAGCGCGCTCTAAAACTAGAGCGTTTGGATTGTTTGAAAGAACCAAAACCACCTCCGCTTTTTTGTTGTTTTGAAAATATCTAATTATATTTTCGGCGTTCGATCCAGATCCAGAAGCAAAAATTGCAATTCGTTTCATTAAAAATTTTTAGGTTGGGATTGTTCTACAAAAAAAAGAAAAAGAATTCACATTGAGAAGTAAAACAGCAACACATCATCGATTTCTACACAAATAAGTACACATTTTTAAACTATTTATGTTTTTTAATGTAAAGTTTTTTACTTTTGCATCCTAATTAAAACTTAAAATTAAAGATTATGTCAGACATTGCATCAAGAGTAAAAGCGATTATCGTAGACAAATTGGGCGTTGATGAAAACGAAGTGGTTACAGAAGCTAGCTTCACAAACGACCTAGGCGCAGATTCGTTAGATACTGTAGAGCTTATAATGGAATTTGAAAAAGAATTCGACATTCAAATCCCAGATGACCAAGCAGAAAACATTGCGACTGTAGGTCAAGCTGTTTCATATATTGAAGCTGCAAAATAATACCTTTTAATTTTTTATGGAACTAAAGCGCGTTGTAGTAACAGGTTTAGGAGCATTGACTCCTATTGGCAATAACATAGACACTTATTGGGAAGCCCTGATAAGTGGTAAAAGTGGTTGTGCCCCTGTGACTTATTTTGATACCGAACATTTCAAAACAAAGTTTGCTTGTGAATTAAAAAATTTCGATGTATCGGACTTCTTTGACCGAAAAGAAGCCCGAAAAATGGATCGGTTTGCGCAATATGCTATGGTGGCTTCTGACGAAGCCATCATAGATGCCAAACTAGATTTAGACGCCTTAAACAAATTTAGAGTCGGCGTTATTTGGGGTGCTGGAATTGGCGGAATTGAAACCTTCCAAAACGAAGTGATGAACTTTGCCAATGGTAATGGAACCCCGAGATTTAATCCCTTTTTTATTCCCAAAATGATTGCAGATATTGCCCCTGGTAATATTTCTATCAAACATGGGTTTATGGGACCAAACTATACAACTGTATCTGCTTGTGCATCCTCAGCCAATGCGATCTTTGACGCTTTAAATTTAATTCGTCTTGGGCATTGTGATGTTATTGTCACTGGCGGAAGTGAAGCGACCATCAACCAATCAGGAATGGGTGGCTTTAATGCAATGCATGCATTGTCTACAAGAAATGAAAGCCCAGAAACTGCTTCGAGACCTTTTGACGGTACCAGAGATGGTTTTGTTTTAGGTGAAGGTGCAGGAGCTCTTATTTTAGAGGATTACGACCACGCCAAAGCAAGAGGCGCAAAAATATATGCAGAACTTATCGGTGGCGGACTCTCTTCGGATGCCTACCATATGACCGCACCACATCCCGATGGGATTGGCGTGATTGCAGTGATGAAAAACTGTTTAGAAAATGCAGGAATTAAACCAGAGAACGTAGATGCTATTAATACGCATGGAACTTCTACACCTCTAGGAGATGTCGCAGAATTGAAAGCGATATCGGAAGTTTTTGGAGCGCATGCCAAAAACATAAATATAAATTCTACAAAATCCATGACTGGACACTTACTTGGTGCCGCTGGAGCAATTGAAGCTATTGCCGCTATTTTATCGATAGAGCATGGCATTGTACCTCCAACGATCAACCACGTTACTCCAGACGAAAATATTGACCCTGAATTAAATCTTACCTTAAACAAGGCTCAAAAGCGAGACGTTAAAATCGCCATGAGTAATACGTTTGGTTTTGGTGGTCATAACGCCTGTGTTGTATTCAAGAAATTAGATTAACTTCTGTTGATTTCTTTTCGAAACATATTCAAACCAAATACTCCAAAAAACACTGCACTAGCGGCTTCCATAAAACAAGTAGTTGGATATAGCCCTAAAAAATTATATTACTACATAAAAGCCTTTACGCATGGCTCAACAAATCAAAAGGATTCTTTTGGAAATCCAATAAGCTACGAGCGCTTAGAATATGTGGGTGACGCTGTATTAAGTGCCGTCATCGCGCATTATTTGTTTGAAAAGGTTCTTGAAGGCGACGAGGGTTATTTAACAAAAATGCGTTCTAAAATTGTCAGTAGAGAACACCTTAACGAAATTGGAAAAGAATTAGGTCTTTCATCTTTTATGCGTACAAAAATTCCAATCACTCAATTTGGGGATAACATTCATGGAAATTTGTTAGAAGCCTTAATTGGAGCTGTTTTTTTAGATAAAGGATACGTCGCTTGTGAAAAATTTATTTACAAAAGATTGATTACTCCTCATGTAGATATTGATCTTTTGGAAGGAAAAGTGATCAGTTACAAAAGCCTTATTATTGAATGGTGTCAAAAGGAAAAGAAACATTTTAACTTTGAAAGCCTAAAAGATGTAGGTCAAGATATTCTTAAACATTTTTCTGTAAAACTTCTCATTGATGGAAAAACCATCGCAAAAGCACGCGCAACTTCTAAAAAAAAGGCAGAAGAAAAAGTTTCAAAACGCGCGTATTTCGTCTTGCAAGGAAAGATTGATAAAACATCTTAATCAAAATATTTTCTGCAAGACTATAACGTTTTCGTAATAAATTAGCCCTAAGAAGCGCCAATACGAAGTCAACTATTGTGTTAATATCTTATATTTACAAAATGTTTATTAAGACACATGGCAGTACACAAACTTCTTGTTGATGATTTTGAAGATGCAAATTACTCGCTATTAGCGATTCATTGCGATATTGAAGACTATCGCTTGGCATACTTTTTAAACCAAAATTTAGCAACACGGTTGGTGCGCACAAAAGAAGATTTAGACTTTACAAATTCAACAGCTTCCTTTCCCGTTTTTGAATGGAATAATAAACCTTTACAAACAGCTTGGCATCTCATTAAAAACAATTGCCTTGTAGAAAATGTTGCGCCCATTTCGACGGGCTTATTTGCAGAAAGTAAAGATCACGCTTGGATCGTGCATTCCTTGCTATCAGACCATTCATCGGTTGATTATTTTTTAAAAATCAATAATGGTGGTGGATTTATAAACGAAAAAGAAATCTTGAACACGATTCAAAACATATCCAAAATATCCACGGCTTATAGTGTGGATGTTTTACAACTAAAATCAAAAGAACATTTAATATTTAATTAATGTCACACAGAAGAAAGAAAACAAAAATAGTCGCCACTTTAGGCCCAGCAATTAGTTCGAAGGAGATGCTCCTAAAAATGGTTGCCGCCGGCGTCAATGTATTTAGAATTAATTTTTCTCATGCAGACTATGAGGATGTAAAAACCCGCATCAAAGACATTCGAGACATCAATGAAGAGCATGGTTACAATGCTTCCATTTTAGCGGATTTACAAGGCCCTAAACTCCGTGTTGGCGTCATGAAGGACGATGTAGTTGTAAACCCAGGCGATGAAATTATTTTTGCGACAGGCGAACGTTTTGAAGGCACCAAAGAGCGCGTATATATGACGTATGAGCGTTTTCCGTTAGATACCAATCCTGGAGAGCGTATTTTATTGGATGATGGAAAACTTCTTTTTGAAGTAATTTCAAGCAACCAAAAAGACGAGGTGAAGGCCAAAGTCATTCAAGGAGGGCCTTTGAAATCTAAGAAAGGTGTTAATTTACCTAATACTGATATTTCACAGCCAGCATTGACCGAAAAAGATAAAGAAGATGCGTTGTTTGCAATCCAACAAGAAGTGGATTGGATGGCACTTTCGTTTGTAAGACATCCTGAAGATCTAATGGAATTGCAAGATTTAATAGCTGAACACAGTTCTTATAAAATTCCAATTATCGCCAAAATAGAAAAACCAGAGGCGGTAGAAAATATTGATAAAATTGTGGCGTATTGTGATGGACTGATGGTTGCCAGAGGCGATTTGGGTGTTGAAATTCCTGCTCATCAAGTTCCATTAATTCAAAAACAATTGGTTTTAAAAGCCAAGCAAGCACGAATTCCGGTTATTATTGCGACCCAAATGATGGAGTCCATGATTGACAGCCTTACACCCTCGCGTGCGGAGGTAAATGATGTTGCCAACTCTGTAATGGACGGCGCAGATGCCGTGATGCTTTCTGGTGAAACATCAGTAGGACAATACCCTGTTCAGGTGATTGAAAAAATGTCGGACATTATTAAAACTGTTGAAAATTCAGAATTGATTAATGTACCTCAAAACCCACCGCACATTCGTACCAAGCGCTACATTACAAAATCTATTTGCTACCATGCTGCAAATATGGCCAACGAAATTAATGCGCGTGCAATCTCAACATTAACGAATAGTGGATATACGGCTTTCCAAATTTCGGCTTGGCGTCCTGATGCTCATATTCTTGTATTTTCATCTAACAAACGTATTATTTCTCAGTTGAATTTACTGTGGGGAGTCCGTGCGTTTTACTATGACAAATTTGCGTCCACTGACCAAACGATTAACGACGTGAATAAAATTGCTTATGAAAAGGGCTATGTTGAAAAAGACGATATGGTCATTAGCTTGGCTGCCATGCCAATGAAAGACAAAGGGATGGTGAATACGCTAAGAGTCTCTGAAGTAAAAGACTACTCGAAAGAATAAGTCGATATTAAATATAGGAATTATCTAAACTAAAAACTGAAACAACTCTGGTTTTTCGTTTAGATAATTTCCATAAAAATTTTGCTCTTTCATCTTTGCAATCAAGGGTTCTAAATCCTCTGGCGATTTAATCTGAATCCCCACAACTGCAACATCATTTTCTCTGTTCACCTTTTTGGTGTATTCAAAATGTGTGATGTCATCATTCGGTCCTAATATATCCACTACAAATTCTCGCAAAGCACCCGCCCGTTGAGGAAACGTAATGATGAAGTAATGTTTTAGGTTCGAGTAGAGCAAAGCACGCTCTTTGATCTCAGCTGTTCTTGTAATGTCATTATTACCTCCGCTAATAATACAAACGACGTTTTTGCCTTTGATTTTATCTTTATACGCTTCCAAAGCAGACACACTTAGTGCGCCAGCAGGTTCGGCTATAATGGCTTCCTTGTTATATAAATCTAAGATTGTTTGACAGGCGTTGCCCTCATGAATCGTGATCATGTCATGTAGGTTTTTTTGACAAATCGCAAAGTTTTTGTCACCAACACGCTTGACCGCTGCACCATCTACAAAATTATCAATAGATTCTAATTCTACAACTTTTCCTTTTTGAAACGCCGACTTCATTGAGGGAGCTCCTTCCGGTTCCACGCCAATGATCTTAGTATTTGGAGACAGCAGTTTAAAAACCGTGGACATCCCCGAAGCGAGTCCGCCGCCGCCAACAGCTACAAAAATATAATCGATGGGGGCCGCTGTTTGATGGATCAACTCTAATCCTAATGTTGCCTGACCCTCTATGACCTTTTCGTCATTAAAAGGGTGTATAAACGTTTTCTGGCGCTCCGTACAATCTTTCATGGCGGCATTATAGGCATCATCAAAACTGTCGCCAGTCAATATAATTTTGACATAATGCTCCCCAAACATTTTGGCCCGTTCAATTTTTTGATTGGGTGTCGTGGTTGGCATAAAAATAGTGCCTTGTATTTTTAATAATTTACAAGACAATGCGACTCCTTGAGCGTGATTTCCAGCACTCGCACAGACCACGCCGTTATCCAATTTTTCTTCAGATAAAGAAGACATTTTGTTATAAGCACCTCTAATTTTATAGGAACGAACGACTTGCAAATCTTCGCGTTTAAAACTAATGTTACAATCATACACTGATGAATACTGCACATTTGGAATTAAAGGCGTCACGTTGGCAACGCCTTCTAAGTTTTTAGCAGCAGCTTCAACTGCTTCGATCGTTGGAAAATAAGTAAGTGTTTCAGACATTCGTTTTAGGCGTCTGTTTTTATAACTTTCATCGCCGTCATTGCAGAACGTAGTACTTTCCCCGTAGCTTCTATCGGGTGATTTCTGATCGCATCATTGACCTTAATCAACTCTTGGTTGTCCACATCGTTGCTTGTTGCAAAAGACGTTCCGATCACATCGGTTTCAACCGTTTTCATAAAGTCTACTAATAATGGCTTGCACGCATGGTCAAATAAATAACATCCGTATTCTGCCGTATCAGAAATAATTCGATTCATTTCGAATAATTTTTTTCGTGCAACTGTGTTTGCAATTAATGGCAATTCATGAAGCGATTCGTAGTAAGCCGACTCTTCAACAATTCCTGAATTTACCATTGTTTCAAATGCCAATTCAACGCCTGCTCTTACAAATGCAACCATCAACACACCGTGATCGAAATACTCTTGTTCAGAAATTTGGTCTGCGGTAGCTGTTGTTTTTTCAAACGCCGTTTCACCTGTTGCAGCACGCCATTGTAATAAGTTTACATCGTCATTTGCCCAATCTTCCATCATTGTTTTTGAGAAATGTCCAGACATAATATCGTCCATGTGTTTTTCAAACAAGGGCTTCATAATCACTTTCAACGTTTCAGATAATTCAAACGCTTTAATCTTCGCTGGATTTGATAAACGGTCCATCATTGTGGTGATGCCTCCGTGTTTCAACGCTTCCGTGATGGTTTCCCAACCGTATTGAATCAGTTTAGATGCATAGCTGGCGTCGATTCCTTTTTCGACCATTTTGTCAAATGATAAAATAGAGGCTGTTTGCAACACCCCACATAAAATCGTTTGCTCGCCCATTAAATCACTTTTAACCTCCGCTACAAATGACGATTCTAAAACCCCCGCTTTGTGACCTCCAGTCGCCGCTGCATAGGCTTTGGCTTGTGCCCATCCTTTTCCTTCTGGATCATTTTCGGGGTGAACCGCTGTGAGTGTTGGCACGCCAAATCCTCTTAAATATTCTTCGCGAACTTCACTTCCAGGACATTTTGGTGCAACCATAATAACCGTTAAATCTTCACGAATTTGTTTTCCTTCTTCTACAATATTAAAGCCATGAGAATACGCTAGGGTTGCGCCTTGTTTCATGATTGGCATAATCGTATCCACCACATTTGAGTGTTGCTTATCTGGAGTGAGGTTTAAAACCAAATCTGCCGTCGGAATGAGCTCTTCATACGTTCCAACGGTGAAGCCGTTTGAAGATGCATTTTTAAACGATTGACGTTGATCGTCGATCGCTTGTTGACGTAATGCATAAGAAATGTTCAATCCAGAATCTCTCATGTTGAGTCCTTGATTCAGTCCTTGCGCACCACAACCTACAATTACAATCGTTTTTCCAAGTAAAGCGGTTACACCTTCTTCAAACTCAGAAGATTCCATGAATCTACATTTCGAGAGTTGATTCAATTTTTGACTTAGTGATAAGGTGTTAAAATAATTTGCCATTTTAGTTAGTTTTTGAATGCGTTTAGCATTTCAGTTATTTTTAGTTTTTCTTTAGTTATTGCGATGCGTCCCGATCGTACAAATTGCATGATCCCGAAGGCATTTAATTCTCTGTGTAAAAGTTCTAATTCACTGCGACGTCCTGATTTTTCGAGTACAAAAAACTCTTTATTTACAGTAACGATTCGCGCATTGCTTTCTTTGATGATGTTTTGAATTTGACGCTCTTCAAATAATAAATCTGATTTAATTTTGAACAAGCATGATTCTTGATAAATCGTATCATCATCGGTGTGGTAATAGGCTTTTATGACCTCCACTTGTTTTTCAATTTGACCTAGAATTTTTTTGATTTGGTCTTCGTCCATATTCACCAAAATAGTGAATCGTGATACGCCTTCAATTTCAGATACAGAGGTATTGATACTTTCAATATTGATGTGTCTTCTCTGAAAAATTGCTGAAATTCGATTGAGCAATCCGATATTATTTTCGGTATATATCGAAATCGTATAAAGTTGTTTTTCTGTTCCCATTCTTATTCTAATCTTATGTCTGAAACCGAAGCTCCCGAAGGAACCATTGGAAATACATTGTTTTCTTTTTCTACACAAACCTCTAAGAAATACGGTTCATCACTGGCAATCATTTCTTTTACTGCCAATGCAAGGTCTTCTCGTTTGGTTACTTTTTGTGCTTCTATATAATAGCCTTGTGCGATGGCTACAAAATTAGGATTTACCATTTCGGTAGAGGCATAACGCTTGTCAAAAAACAATTGCTGCCATTGACGCACCATTCCTAAAAATTCATTGTTTAAAACGACTATTTTTACAGGTACTTTGTTCTGAAAAATAGTGCCTAATTCTTGGATGGTCATTTGATAACCGCCATCGCCAATAATCGCAACGACCTCTCTGTCTGGAGCCGCCATCTTCGCGCCAATCGCCGCGGGTAATGCAAAGCCCATAGTGCCAAGTCCACCAGATGTGATGTTACTTTTACTCACGTTAAAGTCGGCATAACGACAGGCAATCATTTGGTGTTGTCCCACATCAGAAACAATGGCTGCTTCACCTTTGGTTTGAATGTTTATTTCTTTAAGCACCTCGCCCATGGTAAGGCCTTCAGTGGTTGGATGAAGGTCATTTTTGATGACTTTATCGTATTCAATGGTATATAGATCCTTAAATTTCTGCAACCATTCTGGATGTGAATTGGTATTTAGTAAGGTCAATAATTTTGTCAAACTCGTTTTGGCATCGCCTAAAACTGCGACGTCTGTTTTTACGTTTTTGTCTATTTCTGACGGATCAATTTCAAAATGAATGATTTTGGCTTGGGTCGCATACTCGTCCAATTTTCCTGTCACACGATCGTCAAATCGCATTCCAATCGCAATCAATACATCGCATTCATTGGTGAGCACATTGGGAGCATAATTTCCATGCATTCCTACCATTCCAATATTTAATGGGTGTGACGTTGGAATTGCAGAAGCACCCAAAATGGTCCATGCTGCAGGGATTCCTGTTTTTTCTACCACAGCCTTTAATACTTCTTCGGCTTTACTAAGAATCACTCCTTGACCCCAAACAATCATAGGTTTTTTAGCGGCATTAATAATGGCAGCAGCAGCAGCGACAGAGCCCTCTTCGGTTTCTGGAACTGGCACATAACTACGAACACCTGTACATTTTTTGTATTGAAAATCAAATTCTTCAAACTGAGCATCTTTTGTGATGTCGACTAAAACAGGTCCTGGACGTCCGCTTCTTGCAATGTAAAATGCACGCGCGATGATTTCAGGAATTTGAGATGCTTTTGTAATTTGGTGATTCCACTTGGTGACGGGTGTCGAAATTCCAACAATGTCGGTTTCTTGAAATGCATCACTTCCCAATAAATGAGAGGGCACTTGCCCTGTGATACATACAATGGGTGTTGAATCTATTTGTGCATCTGCTATTCCTGTTATTAGATTGGTTGCGCCAGGTCCTGAAGTGGCCATGGCAACACCTACTTTTCCAGAAATACGTGCATAGCCTTGAGCGGCATGAGCTGCACATTGTTCGTGTCTTGTAAGGACATGATTTATTTCCCCTTCATATTTATAGAGCTCATCATAAACTGGCATAATAGCCCCACCAGGGTAGCCATATAAGATCTCTACACCTTCGGCTAATAAACATCTTACAATGGCTTCGCTTCCTGAAATACGTTCTTTCGGTTGCTCCAAGTATTGCTTTTGTTTGGAGGTTAATATTTCCATAATTATAATTTAAAATTCATCGGTTACACATCCTTCAGATGCCGATGAAACCGTTCTTGCATATTTATATAGTACGCCTCTTGATACTTTTAAGGCGGGTGCGTTCCACTGTGTTTTTCGTTCTTGAAGCTCTGTATCAGAAACTTCCAAAAGTATTGAGTTTGTTTCAGCGTCGATGGTGATTATATCCCCATCTTTTACCAAAGCAATTGCGCCACCTTCTTGTGCTTCAGGCGTGATATGACCTACAACAAATCCGTGTGTCCCTCCTGAAAAACGTCCGTCGGTGATCAAAGCCACATCTTTTCCTAAACCAGCGCCCATAATAGCGGCAGTTGGTTTTAACATTTCTGGCATTCCAGGACCTCCTTTAGGACCTTCGTAACGAATGACAACGACATCTCCTTTATTGACTTTACCATCTCTAATACCGTCATTGGCATTGTATTCGCCTTCAAAAACTTTGGCTGGACCTCTAAATTTTAACCCTTCTTTTCCTGTAATTTTAGCAACACTTCCTTCCGTGGCTAAATTTCCATAAAGCATGCGTAAGTGTCCTGAGGTTTTGATAGGTTCTTCAATGGTTCTGATCACATCTTGACCTTCTGATAAATCTTGTACTTCTGCTAAATTTTCAGCAATTGTTTTTCCGGTTACCGTTAAACAGTCTCCGTGAAGTAAGCCTTTATTTAATAAATATTTCATCACTGCTGGAATTCCACCAACGTGGTGCACATCTTCCATTAAGTATTTCCCACTTGGTTTCAAGTCGGCTAAAAAAGGTGTGCTGTCACTGATTCTCTGAAAATCTTCAAGTGTGAATTTTATTTGAGCCGCTCTTGCAATCGCTAAAAAATGCAAAACTGCATTGGTAGAGCCTCCAAGAATTGTCACAAGTCGAATGGCGTTTTCAAGCGATTTTTTTGTGATGACATCTGAGGGTTTGATATCTTTTTCTAGTAATAAGCGCATGGCTTCACCTGCTTTGACGGCTTCCTTCTTTTTTTCTTCACCCGTTGCTGGATTGGAAGAATTAAAAGGGAGGGTCATTCCGAGTGCTTCAATGGCTGATGCCATTGTATTGGCAGTGTACATACCTCCACAAGCACCGGCTCCTGGACAGGCTTTCTCCACAATTTGGTCAAATTCAGACTCAGACATGGTGCCTGCGACTTTACTTCCCCAAGCTTCAAATGCTGAAACAACATCTAATTTTTTTCCATTGTGACAACCTGAATCAATGGTGCCTCCATAGACCAAAATAGATGGTTTGTCCACACGAATCATTGCCATTAAAGCGCCTGGCATATTTTTATCACAACCAACAACTGTAATCAATCCGTCATAGCTCATCGCTTGAACGACAGTTTCCATGGAATCTGCAATAATATCTCGAGAGGGTAAGGAAAAACGCATCCCTGGGGTTCCCATTGAAATTCCGTCACTCACTCCAATTGTATTGAAAATAAGTCCTATAACTTCTTTGTTTAGCGTGCCTTCTTTGACCAGCTTCGCTAAGTCGTTAAGGTGCATATTACAGGGGTTGCCTTCATAGCCTGTACTGGCAATCCCAACCAAGGGTTTTTCAAAGTCCTCTTTGGTCAGTCCGATCGCATGTAGCATGGCTTGTGCTGCAGGTTGCGTTGGGTCTTGAGTGACTGCTCGGCTGTATTTATTTAGTTGTTTCATGTGTCTATATCTATTATTTTTAAAAGGTCACATGCTGATCGCTTTTAGTCATTCCATTGGGTGATAATAATTTTAGTATGCTCGTTTCATTATCGTTTTTATACCTTAGAAGTATCGAAATTATATTTTTACATATTTAGCGTGGAGAGTATCTCTTTAAATGGTCTAAACTCAACTGTTTAGAGTTGACGTTAAATCTTTGTTTTTTAGATAATTACCCCCCAAATTGTATGATGTTCAGTGCACAAAAATAATATTAAACTCGTGGTAAATCACTGTCATCTTTTAAAGGCAATGCCGAACTGCCCATCAAATACGTATCTACATGGTGCGCTGCCTGTCTTCCCTCAGATATAGCCCACACAATTAAAGATTGTCCGCGACGCATGTCTCCAGCTGCAAATATGCCAGGCACATTAGTTACATAATCTTTTGTGGTGGCTTTGATATTAGTTCTAAAATCCATTTCTAAACCAAATTGATCTGCCAATGTTTTTTCAGCTCCAGTAAATCCGAGTGCTAATAATACCAAGTCACAGTCCCAAAGTTTTTCGGAGTTGGGAACTTCTTTTAATTCTGGACGTTCGCCTTTTCTAAAAATCCATTCGACCTCAACGGTTTTTAATGCTTTTAAGTTTCCTTTATCATCTCCAATAAATTCTTTGGTAGAAATACTAAAAAATCGTTCTACGCCTTCTTGGTGAGAAGAGGTTGTTTTAAGCTTCATCGGCCAATAAGGCCAAGGTTGATTTGCAGGACGTCCTTCAGATGGTTTCGTTAAAATTTCGAAATTCGTGACAGAGGTTGCGCCATGACGGTTGGACGTTCCAATACAATCGGAGCCTGTATCTCCTCCACCAATGACAATCACATTTTTTCCTTCAGCAGAAAGGATGTCTTTAAAATCTACTAAACCATCCACATATTGATTGTTTAGTTTTAAAAATTCCATGGCTTGATATACACCTTTGAGATCCGCACCTGGAATTGGAATGTTTCGTTTGACGGTTGCACCCCCACATAATACCACGGCATCAAAATCGGCTTTTAATTGATTTGCATCTAAATTTTTACCTACATGCGCGTCGGTTTTAAAGACAATGCCTTCTTCCTTTAAAACGTTCACACGACGGTCGATAACATTTTTTTCCATCTTAAAATCCGGAATTCCATAGCGCAATAACCCACCCACTTTTTTATCACGTTCAAAAACAGTGACGGTATGACCAGCTCTATTTAGTTGTTGAGCTGCCGCGAGTCCCGCAGGGCCCGATCCAATAACAGCAACGGTTTTGTCGGTTCTTACTTTGGGTGGTTTTGCTGTAATCCAACCTTCTGTAAAGGCGGTTTCAACAATATTTTTTTCGATATTTTCGATGCTTACCGGATCTTCATTGATTCCTAAAACACAAGCTTCTTCGCAAGGTGCTGGACATAATCTCCCTGTAAATTCTGGAAAATTATTGGTGGAATGTAAAATCTCAGCGGCTTCTTTCCATTTGCCTTTGTAAACTTTATCGTTAAAATCTGGAATTAAATTCCCCAAAGGACAGCCGCTATGACAAAACGGAATTCCGCAATCCATACATCGTGCACCTTGGTCTTTTAACTTTGATTCTTCTAATGGAATTGTAAATTCCTTGTAATTTTTTATTCTTTCTTTTGGCGCTTCATAGGTTTCATCCTGACGCTCAAACTCTAAAAATCCTGTGATCTTTCCCATCCTTAAACTGTTTCTAGTTGTTCTTTTTCTAATCTTAATAACGCCTGTCTGTATTCTTCTGGCAGTACTTTTTTGAATTTAGGAAGCGTTGCCTCCCAGTTTTCTAAAATGCGTTTTGCTAAAGGACTTGACGTCGCCACAAAATGATTTTCGATTAATGTTCGTAATTGATTCACATCTTCCTGAAGTTCGATCGGGTCGATATTCAAATCTTCACCATTACAATTTTTAGTGAATGTATTGTCTGCATCTAAAACATAGGCAACACCACCACTCATTCCAGCTCCAAAATTTCTTCCGACACTTCCAAGAATCACCGCAACACCACCAGTCATGTACTCACAACCGTGGTCGCCAATGCCTTCTACAACGGCTTTGGCTCCTGAGTTACGTACACAAAAACGTTCGCCTGCTTTTCCGTTGATATAAACCTCTCCAGACGTCGCACCATAAAGCGTTACATTCCCTGTGATGATGTTATCTTCTGGAACAATGGTACTTGTTTCAGGAACTTTGATGATTAATTTTGCACCCGACAATCCTTTTCCGAGATAATCGTTTGTATTTCCATGAACCGTCATGGTCACTCCTTTAGTAGTAAAGGCTCCAAAACTTTGTCCTGCAGATCCGTTAAAGTCGATGTTTATGGTGTCTTGAGGCAAGCCATCGGCACCGTAAATTTTAGAAATTTCATTACTTAAAACCGCGCCTACTGCTCTGTCAATATTGGTGATTGGAAGTTTCAAATGTGTACGTTGTCTTCTGAAAATTCCTTGATGTGCTTGTTTGATTATTTTGAAATCTAAATGGACATCGAGGTTGTGATCTTGTTGCTCAGTGTTGTATAATTTTACATCTTCTGCTACATCTACTTTATGTAAGATTGGTGTTAAATCAATGCCTGATGCTTTGTAATGCTCAATCGCTTTGTTGCGGTTTAATTTTTGAACCTGACCTACCATTTCATCCACGGTTTTAAACCCTAGTTGCGCCATGATCTCACGCAATTCTTGTGCAACGAAATACATATAGTTCACAACATGTTCTGGTTTGCCTTTGAATTTTTTACGCAGCTCTGGGTTTTGAGTTGCAATTCCTACGGGGCATGTATTCAAATGACAGACACGCATCATAATACAACCCGAAGCGACTAAAGGTGCGGTTGCAAAACCAAATTCTTCAGCTCCTAAGAGACATGCAATCGCGACATCACGACCGGTTTTTAACTGGCCATCACATTCCAAAACAATTCGATTTCTCAGATTGTTCATCACCAGTGTTTGTTGTGCTTCTGCAATTCCAAGTTCCCAAGGAAGTCCACAGTGTTTCAAAGAGGTGAGTGGCGAAGCACCTGTTCCTCCATCAAAACCAGAAACCAATATAACATCTGCTTTGGCTTTTGCGACTCCTGCAGCAACGGTTCCTACGCCAATTTCAGAGACTAATTTCACATTAATTCGCGCCGCTCTGTTGGCTGATTTTACGTCGTATATGAGTTGTGATAAATCTTCGATCGAATAAATATCGTGGTGTGGTGGTGGAGATATCAATCCAACATAAGGTGTTGAATTTCTTGTTTTCGCGATTTCACGATTTACTTTTGGACCGGGCAATTGACCGCCTTCACCGGGTTTAGCACCTTGCGCAATTTTTATTTGAATTTCATTGGCGCTTGTAAGGTAGTTGGAGGTGACTCCAAATCGTCCGGAAGCGACTTGTTTAATGGCCGAATTTCTCCAATCGCCTTGTGCATTTTTGTAGAAGCGATCTTCGTCTTCTCCGCCTTCACCTGAATTACTTTTTCCACCAATTCTATTCATAGCTACCGCTAAGTTTTCATGGGCTTCTTTACTAATAGATCCATAAGACATGGCGCCTGTTTTGAATCGTTTTACGATTTCGGTCCAAGGTTCTACCTCATCAATCGAAATAGGATCAAATTGATCAAATTCAAACAGACCTCTAATGGTCATCAAGCGTTTTGACTGATCGTCAACAAGCTCTGAGTATTCTTTAAACGTGGATGCTTTATTGGTACGAACCGATTCTTGAAGCTTCGCGACGGTCAGTGGATTAAACATGTGTTTTTCCTGACCACGACGCCATCTATATTCGCCGCCAATTTCAATGTCCGATTCAATGTTTGGGTTGAATGCTTTTTTGTGACGTTTGACAATTTCTTTTTCAATTTCCATCAAACCAATTCCTTGAATTCTGGTAGGCGTGTTTGGGAAATATTTTTCAACAGTATTCGTATTGATTCCAACACACTCAAATAGTTGAGACCCACGGTAGGAGTTTAAGGTAGAAATTCCGATTTTATTCATCACTTTCAAGATGCCTTTTCCGATGGCTTTGTTATAGTTCTTGATGGCTGTGAGGTATTCTAAATCTGTAATGTCAGAGTCTTTGATTTGTTTTTCAACAATTTCATTGACGATGTATGGGTTCACTGCGCTGGCTCCAAAACCAAATAAGAGGGCAAAATGATGCACTTCTCTTGGTTCTGCGGATTCAATTATCAAACTAATTCTTGAACGTTTGTTGAGTTTATGCAGTGCATGGTTCACGTAGGAACAGGCCAAAAGTGCTGGAATTGGTGCGTGATTTTCATCTACAAATCGATCGGATAGAATGATGATGTTGGCTCCTTCGTCAATTGCTTTAGATGCTTTGTCAACCAAGGCTTCGAGGGCACTTTCTAATTCGTTTAATCCTCGATTGACTTCGTACAACATAGAAATGGATTCTACTTTGAAGTTCGGGTTGGTGTCGTAATTTCTGATTTTATCTAAATCGTGTTTTGAAATTACAGGGTTTTGAATTTTAAGCTTTTTACAGGCCTCGGAGTTGCAATCAAAAATATTGGTGTCGCTCCCTAGTGTTAAACTAATATCGGTGATTAATTCTTCGCGAATTCCGTCCAAAGGAGGGTTGGTGACTTGCGCGAATATTTGCTTGAAATAATTGTAAATCAGTTGAGGTCGTTCAGACAAAATAGCGATTGGCGTATCGCTTCCCATAGAACCAATCGGTTCTTTTCCGAGCTGAGCCATTGGGCGGATAATAGTGTTTATATCCTCTTTGGTATAGCCGAAAGCAACTTCTCGTTTCTTTAAATCTACTTCCTCATATTCAATAGGACCTTTTTTAGCTGAGATGTCTTTTAAGTGTACTAAGTTTTCGTTCAACCATTTTCTATAGGGTTGTTTGGCGGCAATCTTTTCTTTGATTTCTTCATCATTGACGATGCGTCCTTCATTCATATCTACCAAAAACATTTTCCCTGGCTCAAGTCGTCCGTGAAATTCTACTTCTTCTGGTTCAATATCAACCACCCCTGTTTCAGAAGACATGATGACATTTCCGTCTTTAGTTACTGTATAGCGGGAGGGTCTCAAGCCATTTCGGTCTAATACGGCTCCAATGAAATTTCCATCGGTGAAGGGTATAGACGCAGGGCCATCCCACGGTTCCATTTGACAGGAGTTGTATTCGTAGAATGCCTTTTTAGAATCGGACATGTCTGGATTTTTCTCCCAAGCTTCAGGGACTAACATCATCATCACTTCAGGAAGTGAACGTCCCGTCATTAATAATAATTCAACGACCATGTCTAAGGTTGCTGAATCGGATTTCCCTTTCAGAATTGTAGGGATTATTTTTTTGATGTCATCGCCAAAGGCATCACTTTTTATGATTTCTTCTCTCGAAAACATACGAGAAACATTTCCTCTTAAGGTATTGATTTCTCCATTGTGACATATATATCGGAATGGCTGTGCCAAATCCCAAGTCGGAAAGGTATTGGTTGAAAAACGTTGATGTACCAATGCCAATCGGGTGTCTAAGTCCGTATTAAAAAGATCCAGATAATATTCATTGATATGCTCTGGTTTTAGCAAGCCTTTGAATATGATAATTTTGGTGGAAAGACTTGGAAGGTAAAAGAATTTTGACTCCGATAACTTTGAGTCATATATTGTATGTTCTGATATTTTTCGTGCAGCGAACAATTTGAGGTTAAAATCAAACTCTGTTTGTTTTGAGTCTGATTTGCCTATAAATACTTGCTTTACAAAAGGCTCAGTTGTTTTGGCAATTTCTCCTAAAACAGCGCTATTAACAGGGACATCTCTCCAGCCTAAAACATGTAATCCTTGCTTTTTAATTTCGGCTTCAAAAATCTCTATACAGTAGGTTCTTTGGTTTTCTTTTCGAGGTAAAAATACATTACTCACTGCATAGTCTCCAGCTTCTGGCAATTCAAATTCACAGAATGTTTTGAAAAATTTATGAGGAATGTCGATCAAAATTCCGGCACCATCACCAGTTACTCCATCGGAACTCACCGCACCTCTATGTTCTAGTTTTACTAAAATTTCTAATGCTTTGTGAATGATATCATTCGAACGCTTCCCCGTCAAACTACATATAAATCCTGCACCACAATTATCGTGTTCAAATTCGGGTAAATAAAGTCCTTGCTTTTTTAACATACTTAAAATTGTTTCTGGTTAACCTTAATAAGCATGTAATATAATTGGTAAAAGTCTATTTAGAAAAAAGCCAAGTCACTTTTTCGAAATTCCAATTTAGATTACCTATAAATGCATTTTGAACAATGAAAGGCATGTTAGACTATCGAATAATCAACGGGGAAATTGGTGGTTTTTCTTTCCCGCGAACCTAGGGGTTCCAAACCACAAAAAGTAATGATACAAAAGCAACGCACTATTGAAATATCAAAAATATTATAAATATAATTACAATACCCCCAAAATAAAGGGGGTTAAAATAATTATTACATAAAAATGACGCTAATACCCTTGTTTTTTGAGGGGGGTATGTCATTTATTATTAGTTTTGAGCCGTTAACTAAAATTATTAACTACTAAAATTAACTATTATGAAAAAAATTATTTTAAGTGCTGTTGCATTCATCGGAGCTTTGTCTCTAAACGCACAGGATGAAGCCCCTAAATTATCCATATCGGGTACTGTTGATGCTTATTACCAAAGTTACTTGACTGCTTCAGATGATGCATCTGGTTCTTTTGGAACCTCGTTTGCTGATGAAACTGGATTTGCTTTAGGAATGGCCAATGTTGTTCTTAGCTATGAAGGTGAAAAAACTGGAGTTGTTGCTGATGTCGTTTTCGGCCCAAGAGCTGATGCTGCTGTTGGAGGTTACAACCTCAACCAATTGTATGCTTACTGGAATGTAAGTGAAAACACAACCTTAACAGTGGGTCGTTTTAATACTTTCTTAGGCTATGAAGTCATTTCAGCTGCTGGAAATTTTAACTACAGTACGTCTTACTTATTCTCAAGCGGTCCTTTTTCTCATGTTGGGTTAAAAGCTGATTTTGCTTTAGGTGAAGATTTTAGCTTGATGTTAGCCGTCATGAATCCTACAGATGTAAACAACAACGCAACTGGAGATTATGGGTTAGGTGCTCAATTGGGTTATGCTGGTCAATATTTAAACCTTTATTATGACAATGATTCTGTATTAGGTTTCGAAATTGACTATACAGGTGGGTTTGATTTATCTGAATCTTTTTTCTTAGGAATCAATGGTGCTTACCAAGTTAGTGACGATGCTGGTTTTTACGGCGCTGCACTTTACCCACAGTTAGCAACATCTGAATCTTTTTCTATAGGATTAAGAGGTGAACTTTTTGGACTTCATGCAAAAGATGTTGATGATTTACCAAGTGTTTTTGCTACGACCTTAACTGGAAGTTACACAGTTGAAAACTTAACAATTAAACCAGAAGTAAGATTAGATTCATGGTCTAATGACGAGCCTTATGTTGATACTGACGGTGTTGCTTCTAAGAGCTTAGCAGCATTTACTGTTGCCGCTATTTATTCTTTCTAAGGTCAATATTAACCAATCAAAATATATAATTTATGTCACATTTAATTAACAACTTACCTCTAGTAATTCAAGATGCCGCTGCGGTTGAGAATCTTGCTAGTGCTATCAAAGACGATATGGGGATGTTATGGATGCTTATTGCAGGTATCTTAGTATTCTTCATGCAAGCAGGTTTTACTTTAGTAGAATCAGGAATGACACGTTCAAAAAATGCAGTGAATATCGCAATGAAAAACTTGCTTGATATTGCTGTAGGATCTCTTACCTACTGGTTTGTGGGATACTCTCTCATGTACGGAGACACAACCAATGGTTGGTTCTTCTGGAGTGGAATTATGCAAGGTGAAGGTGCTGATTTATTCTTCCAAACAATGTTTGCCGCCACTGCTGCAACGATTGTTTCTGGAGCAATTGCTGGAAGAACAAAGTACTCAACGTACATTATCTTTTCAATCGTAATGACTGCTATTATCTACCCAATTGCAGGTGGATGGCAATGGCAAGGATCAGGTTGGTTGACTGAGCTCGGTTTTATTGACTTCGCTGGTTCTTCAATCGTGCATGCCGTCGGTGGTTTTGCTGCTTTAGTGGCTGCTTATATGGTAGGTCCTAGAATTGGAAAATACGTAAACGGAAAAGTAATGCCTATTCCAGGACACAACCAGATATTAGCAACCTTAGGGGTGTTTATCCTTTGGTTGGGATGGTTTGGTTTTAACGGTGGATCTCAACTTGCTTGGGGTGGAGACGATGCGGTTGCCGCTTCAACAGTGGTGTTGATCACGAATCTTGCTGCTGCTGCAGGTGCGTTAGGCGCGCTTATTACGACTTGGATCTGGTACGGTAAGCCAAATTTAGCGCAATCTTTAAATGGAGCGTTAGCTGGATTGGTGAGTATTACTGCAGGTTGTGGAAACATGACAGCTGGTGGTGCTGTATTGGCCGGACTCATTGGTGGTATCATTGTGGTGTTCTCTATCGAATTTATCGAAAAGAAACTTAAAATTGATGATGCTATTGGTGCTGCTTCTGTTCACGGAATCGTTGGATTCTGGGGAACAATCGTGATTGGACTTTGGGGTGTTGACGGAGACGCTGGACTTGGAATCTTCAACGGTGGTGGATCTGCACAACTTGTTGCACAACTGACTGGAGGATTGGCATATGCTGTATGGGCTGTTGTTCTTTCTTTTGTAGTGTTTGGAATCCTTAAGTACACTGTTGGATTAAGAGTTACTGAAGAAGAAGAAGTTGCTGGACTTGATATCTCTGAACACGGATCTATTGCATATCCTGGAAAAAGAGAAAGAGGTCAAGACTAACTTCAATATAGTATTGAGCGTTTAAATGCTCTCAAAAAATTAAAAATAAGTTTGTGATTTTTAGTTTGTGTTAAAAACCCTAGGGGCTCGCGCTTCTGGGGTTTTTATTTTTTAATTATTTTAGACAACAAACCTGACATACCTTCATGATAAATGGGTTAATTTTATTAATATCATAAAAATATTACACACACCCCTCTATTTATTAGGGGGGTCTTTGTTTTTAATTACTTTTGAGGACAAACTAAAAATTAATTCAATGAAAAAAGTAGAGGCAATCATTAGAAAATCTAAGTTTTCTGGTGTCAAAAAAGCACTGCACGAAGTCGGTGTCAATTTCTTTTCCTATTGGGACGTTACTGGCCTAGGAAACGAAAAAGAAGGCCATGTGTACAGGGGTGTTTCTTATAGCACGAGTGATATTCAAAGACGTTATTTATCTATTGTCGTGAACGATGATTTTGAAGAGGCAACGATCAAAGCCATCCTAACAGCTGCCTCAACAGGTGAGGTTGGCGATGGGAAAATTTTTGTATCACAGGTCGATGAAGTATATAGAATTAGAACCGGCGAAAAAGGCGGAAACACATTAAAATAACAACAATGGAATTACTTACTATCAATAACGTATGGATGATGATCTGTACGGCACTCGTCTTTTTTATGCATACCGGATTTGCGTTTCTCGAAATCGGACTCACACGTCAAAAAAACACGATTAATATTTTATTTAAAAACATCTTTATTATCACGGCAGGACTTTTACTTTATTATGTCGTCGGCTTTAACTTAATGTACCCAGGTGATTTTAATGGCGTCCTTGGATTTGCAGGTTTTGGATTGGATGCACCTTTAGCAGACGGAGCTTTTGATTTAGCATATAGCGAAGGCTATACCTATTGGACTGACTTTTTATTCCAAGGTATGTTTGCCGCAACGGCTGCTACCATTGTTTCAGGTGCTGTCGCAGAGCGCATGAAAATTGGTGCTTTTATGATTTTCACGGTCTTCTATGTAGGATTCGTGTATCCAATTGCGGGATCTTGGCAATGGGGTGGTGGATTTTTATCCTCATTAACTATTGGAGAAGCCGAAGGCTTTTATGACTTTGCAGGATCTACACTTGTACACTCTGTGGGTGGATGGGCTGCTTTGGTGGCTGTTTACCTTCTCGGTTCACGTATTGGGAAATTTAACAACGGAAAGCCACAGGCTATTCCTGGGCACAGCATTCCATTAGCAACGGCTGGGGTTCTTATTCTTTGGTTAGGATGGTTTGGTTTTAACGGAGGATCTGTACTCTCTGCTGATCCAGAAGCAACGTCCTTAACGTTGGTAACGACTTGTTTGGCTGCTGCTGCGGGTGGCGTCATCGCAATGATTACCTCAACACTTTTATACAAAAACTTAGATTTAACAATGTTCCTGAATGGAATTTTAGGAGGTCTTGTAGGAATTACGGCGGGTGCCGATCAGATGAGTCCAGGAGATGCAATTCTGATTGGAGCGATCGCTGGAGCACTTATTGTATTTGCCGTGAGCTTGGTCGATAAAATAAAGTTAGACGATCCCGTAGGTGCCATTGCGGTACACCTTATTTGTGGAATTTGGGGAACCTTAGCGGTGGGTCTTTTTGGAGCCAAAGCAGGCTTTGATCAATTTCTAGTTCAACTTGTAGGGGTTCTGTGTTACGGCGTATTTTGTGTCGCAACCTCTTTTATTATTATATACACCTTAAAGAAAACAGTGGGTATTAGAGTTTCGGAGCGTGAAGAGCTCGAAGGGCTTGATGCACACGAACATAAAATGGATGCTTACCCCGATTTCAGGTTAAATGAGCACTAACCACTTATTTTAAATTAGTCAACAAAAAGCCTCTAAAATAATTTTAGAGGCTTTTTAATTTGATGTAAATTTTGATTTTATGCAGAGTTTCGACTCGCATTGATATTCCCAAATAAAGAGCGCATGACAATTTTCTCGTACGTTTCTATCTGAGCTTCGTCTCTAGGCTCTTCTTTTTCAAGTTCCTGAATTTTCTTTAAGGCATATTGTTGGATCGTTAATAACGGCAATACAATCGATTCTCTAACGGAGATAGAAGCCTTTCCAGCAGGTTCCTCTTCCATCAACTCCTCATAACCGGTTAGTTTTAATAACAATCGTTTTGTGGTGATGTATTCGCTATAAATGAGATTCCAAAAAGCACCGTATTCAGGGTCTTCAGACATGTACTTTGTCAAATCAAAGAAGGATTTAGACAAGGACATCATGCTATTTTCAATCAGTGTTTTGAAAAAATCTGAGGTTTGAAACAAGTGTTGTGCTTTGTCAAACTCGCCAATGTCTTCATAATGTTTGAGGGCGGTTCCAACGCCAAAGAATCCAGGGACATTTTGTTTCAACTGACTCCAAGAACCTACAAATGGAATGGCGCGTAAATCTTCAAACACCAAGCCTTCTGCTTTTCCACGTTTTGAAGGACGACTCCCAATATTGGTTTTCGCATAAAACTTCAAAGTACTCATGTGTTCTAAGTAAGAAATAAACTTAGGATGCGCTTTAAAATCTACATAGGCCTCATAACTCAATTTAGACAACTGCGCCATGACCTCTCTATTTTCAGGCGTCATTCTAAGGTCTTTATCACTAAGACTGTTATGAATTCCAGAGCTGATCAATTGTTCAAGATTGTATTGTGAGGAGTCTAAGGTTCCAAAATTTGAACTGATCGTTTGCCCTTGTATGGTAAGCTGCACTTCTTTATCCTCGATTGTAGGTCCTAAAGACGCATAAAAATTATGTGTTTTTCCACCCCCTCTTGCAGGCGGGCCGCCTCGACCGTCAAAGAAAATTACGGTGATGTCAAATTTTCTAGACATCTCCGTTAGCAATTCTTTTGCTTTATAAATAGCCCAATTGGCCATTAAATAGCCACCATCTTTTGTACCGTCACTAAACCCAAGCATAATAGTTTGTCTATTGCCTCGCGACTTTAGGTGTGCCATATAATTTGGGTTCGAATACAAGTCTTCCATCACAGAAGGTGCATTTTCTAAATCGGTGATCGTTTCAAAAAGAGGCGCCACATCAACCGTTAGTTTGTCGTGAAAAGCGACCAACTTAAGCATGGCATACAATTGCATCACATGAAGTGTTGTCTGGTTGTTGCTTATAATATAGCGGTTGGCTGCCTTCTCTCCATTGGTTTGTTGAATGGTTTTTATGGCCTCCATTGTCTTGAGAGCCTTCAATGTATCTTTGTCTGAAATTAATGACAAATCTACTGAGCCTCTAATTGTCGAAAGAATTTTAATTTGATCTTTTTCTGCTAAGCTGTGGTAGTTTTTAGGAAATACATCGCTACCACTTTCAATCGACACATTTACCATGTCATTAAACACTTTGGCGTGTTCGCGACTGTCTTGACGGATGTCTAGAGTAGAAAAATGAAATCCAAATAAATGAATCTTATTTAACAGACTGTTCACTTCAGAAACATAGAGCGACTGGTGTTTTTCAATAATAGCCTCTTTAATTTCTTTTAACTCTGCGGTTAAATACTCGACTGTTAAGCTCGACTTTTTCTGTGTTATAATCTTGTAAAGCTCGACTTCCAATGCTGTTATACGCTCTTCAACGCCCGCAAAAGATAATTTTCTTTTTAGTCCGCGGATGTCTCGGTAGTAATTTTTAATGATCGTTTCACGAAGTCTCGCCGCCACTTTGAGCGTGATTTCTGGGGTCACAAAAGGATTGCCATCTCTGTCGCCTCCGGGCCAAAAACCAATGTTAATAATATCGTTATCAATATGCTTCCCATCAAAAATATTTTGTTGAATGTAATCATAAACGGTTCCAAAAGACTTGTAAAATACATGCTCTAAATACCAAATTAGACTGACCGCTTCATCGTAGGGTGTTGGTTTGGTTTGTTTGAAGAAAGGTGTTTTACCGAGTTGTGCTAACAGTTCGTTGATGCGAAATAAATCATTTTCGCGGATGGCTTCCGTTAAATCGGTGATGATCCCCAATACAGAGCCGGGGTAAAATTGCGTGGGATGCGCCGTGAGCACAATACGCACTTTAAATTCTTCTAAATATTTTTGTAGAATTTCTAATTTATTTTCAGAGGTAGCGGTTTCTTTTAAACTTCTCAAGGTTCCAATTCCGTCCATATTGTTTACAATAGGAAACGCAGCATCTTCAATGGCATCAAACAACACCACTTGACGTTCTATGTACTGTATAAAACGAAACAGTAAATTGATTTGACTTTTAGGCGAGCGTCGGGCTTGGTATTTTTTAAAAAATGAGTTTACAATTGTGGTAGGGTCTTCATTATTCGCAAATCCTTTTTGACAGGTCTCAAAAAAAAGTGGCAACAACGCGCCTGTTTTGGTAATGGAATCAAACGGCAAGGTCATAAATATACTGTTGTATATTTGATATTTGGATAATACGTTTTGATTGAACCTGGTAATTTTTGGCTGTGTGGACATTGCTTAAATACATTTAATTGCGCCCAAAATTACTAAAGCACCACCAATAGTCCTCTATCAAACTGTAATTTTTACGAATATTTATATATTGACTGACTTCTCAGGGTGAAATCTTAGCAAACCAGAGAAATCCTTCCATATTTTCTAGACATTTCTACAACGGTATTTAAGAATTTAAAAAAGTTGTTTGCTTTTTGGTATTGATAAATCGTTTGACTTACTGTAAATTTAGGGTTTCTAATTCCTATCTATTTTTTTATGATTGAAATCGAACGTAAATTTTTGGTAAGCTCAGACGCCTATCGTGCACAAGCGACCTCAGTAATCACGATGACCCAAGGGTATCTAAATTCCGATCCCGAACGGTCTGTCAGGATTCGACTCACGGATCAAAGTGGTTTTATTACTGTCAAAGGAAAAAGCAATGAAAGCGGTCTCAGTCGGTTTGAGTGGGAAAAAGAAATTTCTAAAACAGAGGCGGAAGCACTTCTTAAACTTTGTGAAAAAACCATTATTAGCAAAATCCGTTACGAGGTCGCGGTAGGAAATCAACTGTTTGAAGTCGATGAGTTTTTGGGAGACAACAAAGGCTTGGTAATGGCTGAAGTGGAGCTTGGCTCAGAGGATGAAAAATTCTCCAAACCCGATTGGCTCGGGGAAGAAGTGACGGGTGACCTAAAATATTATAATTCCAATCTCAGTAACGCCCCCTTTTGCAATTGGAAATGATTGAATAATTAGCATAAAAGTGGGGGTAAAATTATTATATTCGCAACTTGAAACGACTTTAAAAACGACACAAATGAACACAAACTCAACTGATTTTAAAATCCAAGAAGCACTGGATGCTCTTGGTGTAAAAGACATAAATTTAGGAACGTCCACGGGCGCAAATAGTTTTTCTAACGGGCCTAGTATCGACAGTTTTTCTCCTGTAGATGGTAAAAGAATTGGAAGTGTGGTTTGCACTTCTCAAGAAGATTATGAAGCAGTGATGGCAGCGGCAACGGCTGCATACCCAGAGTGGCGAACCATGCCTGCACCTCAACGTGGCGAAATTGTGCGTCAGTTTGGAAACAAGCTAAGAGATTTAAAAGAACCCCTTGGGAAATTGGTGTCTTATGAAATGGGGAAATCCCTTCAGGAAGGCTATGGAGAGGTTCAAGAAATGATTGATATCTGTGATTTTGCGGTTGGATTGTCTCGACAGTTAAACGGACAGACGATTCCTTCTGAGCGTCCTGGCCACGTGATGCGAGAGCAATGGCATCCGATTGGTGTGGTGGGTATTATCTCTGCGTTTAATTTTCCAGTGGCTGTTTGGGCTTGGAATACGGCTTTGGCTTGGATCTGTGGCGATGTATGTGTGTGGAAAGGTTCTGAAAAAGCGCCTTTATGCTCTATTGCCTGTCAGAATATTATTGCTGAAATTTTAAAAGAAAATAACTTGCCTGAAGGAATTTCTTCAATCATCAATGGCGATTACAAAGTGGGTGAAATGATGACGACGGACACGAGAGTGCCTTTAGTGTCTGCGACCGGTTCTACAAGAATGGGAAGAATTGTTGGTGCCACGGTTGCTCAACGCTTTGGAAAATCGTTGTTGGAATTAGGAGGAAATAATGCGATTATTATCACGCCAACCGCCGATTTAAAAGTGGTGGTGCCTGGTGCTATTTTTGGTGCGGTAGGAACTTGCGGACAACGTTGTACTTCTACACGACGACTCATTATTCACGAGTCTGTATATGATAAAGTAAGGGATGCGATTGTGGGTGCTTATGGGCAGTTAACCATTGGAAATCCTTTGGATGAAAAAAACCATATTGGGCCCTTGATCGATCATGATTCTGTAAATACATATTTAGCGGCTATTGAAAAAGCAAAAGCTGAAGGCGGTACTGTATTGGTTGATGGTGGTGTTTTAGAAGGTGAAGGTTATGAAAGTGGCTGTTATGTGAAGCCAGCGATTATTGAAGCTGAAAACCATTTTGAGATTGTACAGCATGAAACGTTTGCGCCTATCTTATATTTAATGAAATATTCTGGGGCGGTAGAAAATGCCATCCAAAAACAAAACGGTGTTGCGCAAGGCTTGTCTTCTGCGATCATGACCAACGAGCTTAAAGAGGCTGAAAAGTTCTTGTCTTATGCAGGTTCTGACTGTGGAATTGCCAATGTAAATATTGGAACTTCTGGAGCAGAAATTGGCGGTGCTTTTGGTGGTGAAAAAGAAACAGGAGGCGGACGTGAGTCTGGTTCTGATGCATGGAAAGTGTATATGCGACGTCAAACAAATACCATTAATTATTCGGATGAATTGCCTTTGGCACAAGGGATTAAGTTCGATTTGTAAACAATTTAATACTTGATATTATAAAAGTCACAGCCTCTGGTTGTGGCTTTTTTTTGTTGGGTTCTGAACTGTTAAAATCTTATTTTTTTTGGAAGTATTCATTTTTTTTTAGTAAGTTTATCCTTGATTTTAACCCCCAGGTCTAAATCTTCAGTAAGCAGCTTAACCGAAGTTTTAGATATTGTTTTATTGAGAATTATTGACGAGCATAAGCGAAATGCTTGCGCTAGCAGGAGTTAACTCTAATGAATTAAACATGAAAAAAACCATTCTTATTTTAAGCTTACTGACTTCCTCTTTTTGCATGGAGGGACAGAATGAAATAAAAATTCAATTTGAGAAATTGTATCCACAAAACCAGCTTGGTATAAGTGAATTCTATTTTGTTCATCAAACATTCGCAGATGCTTTTTTTATGACCGACTTGTATAAACAACTCAATTATGATGAAATGACGGACATCTTAAAAAAAGTTTACTATGGAGTGACTAAAGATGATAAAGTCGTAGTTAATATCGAACAAGATAAAGGTCCAAAAGCGCGTTTAGTATTTTCAGTCTTAACAGATACCAAAGATGGCGATATTTATATTTTAGCTACAAATTTTAATAATAAAACAAGAAGGTTCGAGTCTCGAACTGATGATAAAGAGTCTATTGTTCGTTGGTACTTTATCCGGAACGAAAAATTAGTCTATAGACAAGATTTATATTCTAAAAAGGAAGAGAGAAAAAGGCTAAAAGAAGAGCAACATTCGATTATTGACTATTATTTATTTGACAACAGCTCTGAAAATGATTCCAAAATAAAAAAGTTAATCGATAATCTTTTGGATTCAGATGAAAGCGAGGTTGAAACGCTATATGCACATCTATATCTCGGTGAATATTGGCTCTTAAACGATAATTTAGATAATGCTGAAACATCCGTCGAGCAATTAGAATTGTTTTTCAATAACTCTAAAACAATCTCTAAAGGATATTCACTTATTGTCAATATGGCAAAAACTGAATTGGAAATAATGAAAAGAATAAAAAGATGAATTTCTATCCAAAAAGCAATAAGAATTATATAAGCTCAAAGTCAGGAGGCTTTGCACAGCAGGAGGCTTTAAAACTAAAAATGAACTGAAAGAGTTTATTATCGCCTTTGACATAAACAAAGTCTAGCCCGATCCGCTAAATCAAGAGTCTTCTCGGAACACAAAAAACATAAAACATGAAAACAATTATTTTAACATTAGGGATTTTGATTAGTGTGAATTTTCAGTCTTGCTCAGTTTCAATTGATGAAAACCTGAACAGTCAATATCAATATTCAAAAAGAATAGTGAATTTGTGGTATCTAAAAAAACAGTTTGTCAATGGAGTCGAACAAAATTTGTCGGAATGTAACAATGGTGATTTTTTTGATATTGCCACAAACAACCAATTAATTTTTTATAATTATACTTTAAACGGAGTTGATTGTGTTACCTCCGTTGAATATGCACAGTGGAGTATCAGCAAAACCCACCTGACAATTGATTGGTCTGTGGACAATACTATTTTAACGGAACAATTAGAAATATTAGAACTTACCGATTCAACTTTTAGATTTAAAAAAGAGATTGAAGGCCTGGGGACTCTTGAGGAAATCTATTCCGAAACCCCCTAACTCTGAATAACAAACTGTTAAAATCTTGTTTTTTTTGGAGGGATTGAATTTTTTTCAGTAAGTTTATCCTTGATTTTAACCCCCAGATTTAAATCTTCAGTAAGCAATTTAACCAAGCTTAAGATATTATTTTATTATGAATAGCGTGTTGGAAAGGTTCCTGTATACGGCGTGATCAATAATTTAAAATAAATTTTAAAGATGAAAAGACTAAACTTATTAATGGTAGTAATAATCGGAATTACAATTTCGTCCTGTTCTTCTGATGACCAATCAATAGAAGCTCCTGATAAAAAATTAACGAAAATAGTTTATGAATATTCAAATGGTTTGGAGGTTGCTCAGAGTTTGTCTTACGACAGTAATAATAACATTGTGGAAATTACAAATGATAATAATCTACCTACTGATAAATATTTGTATAACTCTTCAAACCAATTAATACAAAGAGAACAATATGGATATGATTCCCAAACTAATGAAATAACAGAAAAACAAACGTATCTATTTTCATATAATTCTACTGGAAGTATAATAACTATTGAAAAGGAAACTATTGACAATTATGGCGTTAATACAAATATATATAACAAGAGCTACACAATAACTTATACTGACAACAAAATAGTTCGAGTTTCTAACCCCGCTTGGGATGAGGTTACTTTTGAATTAAATGAAGACGACACTATTAACAATATTAAAATTGTTAGAAATGGGACATTAATAGATGATATGTCGTTTACTTATGATAATAATAAAAATTGCATCTCCGGTTCGGGTTATATTCATGAAGGGTCTTTAAATTCTACAACTGAAAACATTAATTTAACCGCAGTTTATAGTAATAAAACTAAGCACGCAGTTTTTAAAAGCCTAGACAAACATAACCTATTAACTGTTGGGGCAAGCTTTGAGAATTACAAGAATATCTTAACAAAAAGACTCGGAACTAATCACCCTACGGAAGTTGAATGGTATCAATATCAAAGTCATACTTACAAAGAAGTTTTAGAAAACTCTTTTGATAATGAAAATTATTTAACAACTCAAATATTGAGTTATTTGCCAAATAATTCGAATTTTGCTACAATATCATTAATATGGGAATAAAAAACTAATTCCCTGCCTTAAACCCAAACCCTACAAAAATGAAAAACCTAAATTTATTACTTGCCATTTTAATAGGAGCAACACTATTCTCTTGCTCATCAGATGATGACAATACAACCGAAGAAAACCCTGAAATAAATTCTAAATTTACTATCAGCGGAACTGAATACACAACACCAAATGGTTATATAATTTCATATTTTGATGGAGTTAATAATAGTTCACATGCAATCTATCTTTTAAACGGAACAATAATTAATAACGAATGGTACGGAGAGGCTTGTGACTACACTAGTAATTTAACTCAAGGGGTAATTTTCAACATTGGGTCAACTTCCATAACAGAATTAGAATCTGGAACATACAATTATGAATTAATGTCATCCGAACCATCTCTTAATGAAACTAGTATATCAACTAATATTGTTGTTACAGACAATTGTGTTGTAAGTGCTGACTCAATAGATGAAAACCAAATGACAAGTGGAAACTTGATTGTAGAAAAGTCTGGAAATACTTATACATTAACATTCACTTTTCAAACGAATGATTTTGGAACTGTTAGTGGACAGTATATTGGAGAACTTGAATTAGTACAGGATTTATCTGATTAAAAACAAAATAACTGTTTACAACACCGTATAAAATCAATTGCTGGTTTTAGCTAATTTACGAAAGTCCTCGCGGACTTTCTATCTGTGATTTATTTGCTAAATTAGTATTCAAACACGCAACTAATCTTATACGAGGAACGTTCCACAGCAATACACCCCTAACTATACTTCGCCTTCCTTAAAATCCGCATACTTTCTTTGTAGAGTGCAAACACTTCATCACTGTGTTTATACAACAGTGGCTTTGCGGCTTGGAGTTGTGTCAGCGCTTCTTCAAAACCATTAAAATAACAGATTAAATAGGTCGCAGGAACATTTTTCAAATCTTTGAGCTGCGTCGCTGTTAGCTCAGTCCCTTGTTTCAGCCGATCCATAAGCGCGTTGTTCGCATTAAAAATATGGTGTAGAATCTTTTTATCGTATTGAGGCGGCTTAAAAAGCAATTGAGAGTCAATGTTATAAATCGCATTGTTTCCAAAAGTAATCGTTGTTTCTTCTAATTCATAATACGTATTTTGACCGTTTAGACCAAGATTCACATACTCAATAATTTTAAAAGAATCATTGTCATAAGAAATCTCAACGGCATCCAAAGTCGAATAAAACAAGCGCACCTGCTCGTTAATCAACTCAATATCCACTCGCGAATAAAAGGTTTGGGTTTTAAGTGTCTTTTTCTGTCCAGACCAACACATCACAAAATATTCTTTAAAAACCTTGTATTTTGGATCGTAATCGTTCCGTTTCGCCATAAAATCAAACACCCCGTCCAAAGTATATTGAATGTTGTTTTGAGAATGTGCCTCAATAGACGACACAATTTCAGAATTAGAATCCGTCAATTCAATGTCAAACACTTTGGGCATACTCATACTGCCTTCTCTAAAAAACACATTGCCGCCATAATACTTCCAAATATTTTTACGAAGCGAGGTAATCTCTTGGGGGTCTTTGGGGCGAATCGTTACCAACCCCACCACCTTATCATCGTTCAAATGCGGAAACGGAATGTTTTCATACTGAATAATTGGTGGGTGACTTAGATAGGCATTAACCAAGTTTTGAATTTTACTATCATCAAAAAAATCAACCCCAATAATGTGACTGTACTGATCGTCCACCCCAATCACGATGTATGAATTGTTATTCGGATTGCTATTGGATAGCGCACAAATATGTTTCAAAAACTTCGCTTTACCCTCTTTACTGCTAATATTAATTTTTAACTTTTTATCATAAAAACTACTCTCGTCATTATGCGCGAGTAGATTTTTGATAAGCAGTCGTTTATTAATCATTTTTTTATTTTAGGGGACTTCGTAACCTTGGCTGGCCTCTAATATTTTAAACCAATCTTGAGTTGTTAAATGTATAGAAACAGCTTTCGAAGCTGCTTTGATGTGTTTTAAATTTGTACTCCCTATCACAGGGTGAATCCCCGAAGGATGTTTTAAAATCCAAGCCAATAACAACTGACCTGGAGAGGCGTTGTATTTGGTTGTCAACTTTTGTGTTTGGTCTAAAATACGTTTTTTTTGAGATGTCGTTTTAGTACTAAAAACAGCTCCTAAAGGCGCCCAGGCCATCGGAGTAATTTTATGTGTTAGCATCTGCTCCAAACGTCCATCAAACAGTGCTTGATGTTGCACTGCCGAAAACTCAATTTGATTCACATCAACCACCACTTCGCTTGACAAAAGATCAACCTGTGAAGGTGTAAAATTAGACACCCCAAAGCTAATGATTTTACCTTCTTTTTTTAATTGCTCAACAGCTTCCATAACCTCATAAGGATGCATCAACGGACTGGGGCGGTGAAGTAAAAGCAAATCTAAATACTCCGTGTTCAAATGCTTCAACGACGCCTCCGCAGAAAAAATGATATAGTCTTTTGAACAATCGTAATGTTTGAGTTCGTTTGGGCGGTTTGAACCCATCAATTGAATTCCGCATTTAGAAATAAATTGAACTTTTGAGCGTTCAATCGCCGTTTTAGAAAACGCCGTTCCAAAAGCAGACTCCGTCGTATAGCCTCCATAAATATCTGCATGGTCAAAAGTGCTGATGCCTAAATCGACTATAGTTTCAATCATGCGTTGCATCTGATTTGGATTGAACTTTTTGCCCCAAGCACCCCAAGACATGGTGCCTGCAATAATTTTTGAAAAGTTACTTTTATTCATTTTTATAGTTTGGGATCTAAAATTAACAAACAATCATTCAATATCCTATAAAATGAACTTAAGTTTTAACCAATTATTAACAAGGAGAACGAAAATATTTTAACAAATTGCGTAACATAATTTTTTGAACCCAAATACAATTTTTTAAATTATCACAATGGAAGAAAATAATACCACTGTTGACATTGCGTCAATAAATAAAAAAATTGAAAAAGAGAGTGCTTTTGTAGATTTACTTACACTAGAAATGGGCAAAGTAATCGTCGGGCAAAAACACATGGTTGAACGTTTACTTATTGGGCTTTTAGGTCAAGGTCACATTCTTTTAGAAGGTGTTCCTGGGCTAGCCAAAACACTCGCCATCAACACCTTATCACAAGCGGTTGCGGGAAGTTTCAGTCGGATTCAATTCACACCCGACCTCCTACCTGCCGATGTGGTAGGAACCATGATTTACAACATCAAGGCCAATGATTTTACCATTAAAAAAGGACCAATTTTTGCCAACTTTGTACTGGCGGATGAAATCAACCGTGCGCCTGCTAAAGTGCAGTCTGCACTCCTAGAGGCCATGCAAGAAAAACAAGTCACCATTGGCGATGAAACCTTTATTTTGGACAAACCATTCCTTGTGATGGCAACCCAAAATCCTGTGGAACAAGAAGGAACCTATCCTCTTCCTGAAGCACAAGTAGATCGTTTCATGTTAAAAACAATCATTGATTATCCAAAAATTGAAGACGAACAGCAAATTGTGAGAGCAAATCTAAAAGGCGCGTTCGAAAAAATAAAACCCGTCGTCACTGTCGCTCAAATTTTGAGTGCACAGGCCGCCGTCAGAGAGGTTTATATGGATGAAAAAATTGAAAAATATATTTTAGACATCGTATTTGCGACGCGTTATCCTGAAAAATACCGCTTGGCGGAACTCAAACCCTTAATTTCTTTTGGGGCTTCTCCAAGGGGAAGTATTAACTTGGCAACGGCAGCCAAATGCTATGCATTTATCAAACATCGTGGCTATGTCATCCCCGAAGATGTGCGTGCAATCGTCTATGATGTACTGCGTCATCGTATCGGAATCACCTATGAAGCGGAAGCGGAAAATGTAACATCCGAAGACATTATTAGTAAAATTGTCAATGTCATTGAGGTGCCTTAATTCGTAGTGACTTTATTGTTTGATTTACAAATCACACACAACTAACAGCACACTTATCAAATGGATACCAAGGAATTACTTAAAAAAGTTCGGAAAATAGAGATCAAAACACGGCGGTTGTCCGACCATGTGTTTGGGGGTGAGTACCACTCGACTTTCAAAGGCCGTGGAATGACCTTTTCTGAAGTAAGGCCCTATCAATATGGTGATGATGTAAGAAATATTGACTGGAATGTCACAGCCCGCTGCAACGAACCGCACATTAAGGTGTTTGAAGAAGAGCGTGAACTGACCATGATGTTAATGGTGGATGTGTCGGGATCCAAATTATTTGGAACTGAAGCGCAATTTAAAAATGAAATTGTAACTGAAATTGCTGCAACGCTGGCCTTTTCAGCCACACAAAATAATGATAAAATTGGATTGATTTTATTCTCGGATGGAATTGAATTGTACATCCCTCCTAAAAAAGGACGTTCTCATGTATTGAGGATTATTAGAGAATTGATTGAGTTTGAACCTAAAAGTAAACTTACGAACATCGCGGAAGCTTTAAAGTTTTTGTCGAATGTGATGAAAAAGAAAGCCATTGTCTTTTTACTTTCTGATTTTATGACGGAAGAATATCAACACAATTTAAAAATCGCTTCTGGAAAACACGACATCACCGGGATCCGCGTTTATGACAAATACGAAGCTGAAATTCCGAATTTAGGAATGGTACAAATGGAAGATCAAGAAACGGGCGCCTCATTTTTAGTCAATACCGCCTCAAAAACGGTGCGTAAAAACTACCAAGCGAATTACCAAACCAAGCTTCATTATTTCTCAGATAGCTTTAAAAAATCGGGCGCAGGCGCTCTCGACTGCAGAGTGGATGAAAGTTATGTGAAAAAATTATTAGGCTATTTTAAACAACGTGGATAAGCAATACATGAAGATAGATATCACCATAAAACACCGCTCCATTCAAAATTTACTTTTGAGTGTTTGCTGTATGCTCTTTTCTCTTGTGGGCTATGGGCAAGTGTACTCTAGTATCGATTCGACTGCTATAAAAATTGGTGCTGAATTATTTTATAAAATACAAGTAAAAACAGACTCCACCACACTCGTGGTATTCTCAGAAGAACAAACGTTTCAGCCCCTTGAAATGATCAACAGTTACGCAATTGATACTACCAAAAAAGAGGGGTATTATCAACTGACAAAGACTTATGGTCTGACTCAATTTGATTCTGGAGTTTATACCATTCCAAAACAAAAAATCATTATTGGAGACAAGGTCTTTTTTACAGATTCTTTACAAGTACAAGTAAATACGGTGATAGTCGATACGACTAAGCAAAAGCTTTTTGATATCAAACCACTTATCGCAGTTGAAAAACATCGCTCGGGTATATGGGGGACGCTTGCGCTTATTCTACTTATATTATCACTCGTCGGCGGTGTATTATACTGGTTTATTTGGCGCAAAAAACCATTGACCGAAGCCGAAAAAATTGCAGCGCTCCCACCTTATGAGCGTGCCAAACTAGCCCTTGAAAAATTAGATGAAGAGCGTTATTTTGAAAATGAAGAGGTTAAAACGTACTATTCCGATCTGACTTTAATTTTGAGACAGTACCTCGATGAAAAGGTGTACGAACAATCACTTGAAAGTACAACAGACGAATTGGTGACACGTTTAAAAACACTGGAGGCCGCCAATCAAATCACGCTAAGTAAAGATACCATTCGGAATATAGAAACCATTTTGAAACGTGCCGATTTGGTGAAATTCGCCAAATCCAAACCCGATTTTCAACTCGCAAAACTCGACAAAAGTACCATCGAACTAGAAATTGATCATGTAAAAGACGGGCTTCCGGAGCCTACCGAAGAAGAGTTACTGAAAGATTTGGAATACCGTGAGGCACTCGCGCGTCAACAAAAGCGCAAAAGAATCAAACAAATTGTAGCCATCGTTGTTGGAGTCCTTTTAATCACACTAACAGCACTTGTGATCCGCTCTGGTTTTACAAAAGTCAAAGACACGGTCTTGAGAAATCCTAGTAAACTATTGTTAGAAAAAACTCCTTGGGTAACCAGTGAATATGGCGCGCCAGGTATTACCCTTTCAACACCCGAAGTTTTAGAACGTCAGACTGTTGAACTGCCTGAAGAAATGAAAGGTAAAGTTCAAATGATCGCCTTTGCATACGCTGGAATCGACAAACCGATAGATGTGGTTGTAAACAGTTCTAAGTTTGCTGCAAAACCAGATGAAAACGGCGAAGAAAAAGAAGTTCCCATTGATGTCCTAAAAGTGGCAGAAGGGGTCTTGGATACCTTTGAAGAAAAGGGCACGAAAAACATAACCACACGCAACGAACAGTTTATAACACCCAACGGGCAGGAGGGAGTTAAAACCTTTGGAACCGCAGAGTTTCTTATAGAGGACAAACTGATAAAAGGGGAATACATCATTTTAGGATTTTCGACACCCAATTTATTACAACAAGTGATATTGACTTGGAAAGAGGAAGATATATATGCTGATCAAATGATAGAGCGTATTCTAAATTCTATCGAACTAATTAAACTAACAGAAGACGAAAAGTAATGTTTAACGGAATCGATTTTACTCAAAAAGAATTTTTATGGCTGCTGCTATTAGTCCCTGTCTTGGTCTTTTGGTATGTACTGAAACTCAAAAAACAGACGGCTCAATTAAGCATTTCAAGTGTGCAGGGTTTTCAAAGAAATACCATTTGGAGTACGCTAAAACAT
>Ga0209405_1000229_pt1 | contig 48862 bp, 47 predicted proteins | sample COGITO_mtgs_1105_6_FD_184803 | JGI IMG/M metagenome (GOLD analysis project Ga0209405, IMG submission 184803) | Pelagic marine microbial communities from North Sea - COGITO_mtgs_110516 (SPAdes) (version 2) | ecosystem: Environmental > Aquatic > Marine > Epipelagic ...
GCCTTTTTCACACCCTATAGTATTTGTTTAATTTTAGAAACGATTTACTTAAGTAAATGGTTGAATGAAATGTAGATTTTAACTTTAACTTCTCACGGCGGATTTAGGATTAAAATAAACTCTGAAATTGTTTTTGTTTTTGATATAAAACCATAACTTTGCAGCGATTTTTAAGTAACCATTAAGCAGGTCAATGCAGCGTAAATTAAGTTTAAAAGCGAGTCTATTATTTATATTTTTAATTCCATTTATGTCTATGGCTGGAGGAGATACTCCTAAAACGGACAAAAAATCGGAAATCAAAGCCTATATCCAACATCATTTACAGGACTCTTACGACTTTAGTTTGTTTTCATACACGACCGAAGATGGATCTCATAAATATGTTGGTGCACCATTACCAGTAATTCTCTGGGATAATGGATTGGTCGTATTTGCCTCAAGCAAATTTCACCATGGTGAAACCGTAGCCGAGGTCGATGGAAATTTTTATAAATTATACCACAATAAAATCTATAAAACAGATGCCTTAGGAACCATCAATTATGACGATCATCAACACCCAACAAACCTAAAACCTTTAGATTTATCTATCACTAAAGGAGTTGTCATGATTTTAATTACAGCCCTCTTAATGTTTTTCTTGTTTAGAGGTTTAGCACGTTCTTATGCTCAAAATAAAGGAATCGCAACGGGTACTGGACGTTTCTTTGAGCCGATTGTTCTTTATATCCGAGACGATATAGCCATTCCAAATATTGGTCAGAAAAAACACATGCGTTATATGCCGTTTTTATTAACCGTTTTCTTTTTTGTCTGGTTTTTAAACATATTTGGTTTAACTCCACTAGGAGTGAATGTCACTGGCAACATAGCAGTCACAACAGCTTTGGCAATTATGACATTTTTAATTACAAATTTTACTGGAACAAAAGATTACTGGAAACACATCTTTGATCCGTTAGGGGACTCTATGCCTTGGTATGGAAAAGTCCCACTATATATCATACTAATTCCTATTGAAGTTTTAGGGGTTTTTATTAAACCATTCTCATTACTCATCCGTTTGTATGCAAACATGCAAGCAGGCCATATTGTATTAATGAGTTTAATAGGTTTAATGTTTATTTTTAAAAGTTGGTTGGGAAGTCCATTATCCTTTGGATTGGCCTTTGCAATTTCACTTATTGAAATTTTGGTAGCTTTGTTACAAGCATATATTTTTACAATGCTATCCGCTTTATATTTTGGATTTGCTTCAGAAGAGCACGACCATCATGATGAAGCACACGCTCATTAATTTGAGCTTTGAATTGAATGTTTAATTTTTAAATACATATTTATGGAAATTCCAGTAATGGTAGGTGCAGGTTTAGTTGTAATCGGAGTAGGTTTAGGTATTGGTAGAATTGGTGGGTCCGCAATGGATGCTATCGCACGTCAACCAGAATCTTACGGAAAGATTCAAACAGCTATGCTTATTGCAGCTGCGTTAATTGAAGGTATTGGATTTGCTGCATTGTTTGCAGTAAGCTAAAACAACCTATGAAAAACAATCTTGCAACGGTTGGTTGTAAGATTGTTTTAATTAAAAAATTAAAAAAAAATTAGCATCGTTTAAAATATTATGGAAAAATTATTAGAAGACTTTTCATTAGGATTATTTGTTTGGCAAACGGTCTTATTCGTTGGATTACTATTTTTATTAAAAAAATATGCTTGGGGGCCAATTCTTAGTGCAGTCAATGAAAGAGAAGCAGGCATTAAAGACGCTTTAAACTTAGCTGAAAAAGCTAAAATGGAGATGGAAAATCTTCAAGCAGACAACCAAAAGCTTCTAAAAGAAGCACGTGCAGAACGTGAAGCCATGCTCAAAGAAGCCCGTGAGTTAAAAAGTAGCATGATAGAATCCGCAAAAACAGAAGCAAAAGAAGAGGCTAATAAATTAGTCGCTAATGCACAAGCCGCGATCGAAACAGAAAAGAAAGCAGCCATAGCAGATTTAAAATCAGTTGTTGCCGAACTTTCAATTTCTATTGCAGAAACAGTGGTTCGTGAAGAACTTTCAGACAAATCAAAACAAGAAAAATTAGTGGAATCAATGTTGAAAGACGCTACACTAAACTAATTAATCATGGCAGGAACAAGAGCAGCAATAAGATATGCGAAAGCCGTATTAAGCTTAGCATCAGATAACAATCAGGCAGACGCAGTGCATGCAGATATGACACGTATCGGTCAAACAATTGCAGACAACGCATCCTTGGAAGCAGTGCTCAAAAGCCCGGTGGTAAAACTATCTGAAAAAGCAGACGTATTGAATGCTACATTTCCTTCTGTAAGTTCAGAAAGCAAATCCTTGTTCAATATTCTTGTGACAAACAAAAGAGTCGATATATTAGGTCAAGTAGCTACCCAATTTGGGATTCTATACGACCTAGCTAACAATAAAGAAAATGCCTTTGTAACCACGGCGATTCCAATGACTTCTGAATTAGAAGCCAAAGTAATGGCAAAGCTTAAAACCTTAACAACAAAGGAAGTGACACTTAGCAATACTGTAGATGAAAACATCCTTGGGGGTTTCATTTTACGAGTTGGAGATCAACAATATGATGCGAGTGTTTCGAATCAATTAAACACGTTAAAACGTAAATTTACAATTAACTAAAACTATACTGAGATTCAATCAGAAGTATAAAATAAATTAAGATGGCAGAAGTAAAAGCAGCTGAGATATCAGCAATTTTAAAAGAACAACTTTCAGGTTTCGAAGCAACAGCTTCCTTGGATGAGGTCGGAACGGTATTAACTGTAGGAGATGGTATTGTACGTGCATATGGACTTACCAATGCAGAGTATGGTGAGCTTGTACAATTTGAAGGCGGTCTTGAAGGGATTGTATTAAACCTTGAAGAAGACAATGTTGGAATCGTACTTTTAGGAGCTTCTAGTGTAATAAAAGAAGGTTCAACTGTAAAGCGTACAGGACGTATTGCTTCGATCAATGTTGGGGAAGGAATTGTTGGTCGTGTGGTTGATACACTTGGCGCACCGATTGATGGTAAAGGCTCCATAGAGGGGAAACTTTATCAAATGCCTTTAGAGCGTAAAGCCCCTGGAGTTATTTTCCGTGAGCCCGTTACAGAACCCTTACAAACCGGAATTAAATCCATTGATGCGATGATCCCAGTAGGTCGTGGACAACGTGAGTTGGTCATTGGAGATCGCCAAACAGGAAAAACAGCGGTTTGTATTGACACCATTTTAAATCAAAAAGAATTTTACGATGCAGGGGAGCCTGTATATTGTATCTATGTTGCCGTAGGACAGAAAGCCTCAACAGTAGCATTAATTGCAAAAACACTTGAAGAAAAAGGTGCTTTAGCTTATACAACAATCGTTGCTGCAAACGCATCAGATCCAGCTCCAATGCAAGTATATGCACCTTTTGCAGGCGCCGCTATTGGAGAGTATTTTAGAGATACCGGTCGTCCAGCATTGATTGTATATGATGATTTATCAAAACAAGCCGTTGCTTACCGTGAAGTTTCTCTTTTATTACGTCGTCCTCCAGGACGTGAGGCGTATCCAGGAGATGTATTTTACTTACACTCCCGTTTATTAGAGCGTGCAGCAAAAGTCATCAACAATGATGAAATTGCAAAAGATATGAACGACTTACCAGAATCATTAAAACCAATTGTAAAAGGAGGAGGATCTTTAACAGCCTTGCCAATTATTGAAACACAAGCAGGAGATGTTTCTGCCTATATTCCAACCAATGTAATTTCGATTACGGATGGTCAAATATTCCTAGATGGTGATTTGTTTAACTCTGGAGTTCGTCCAGCAATTAACGTTGGTATTTCCGTATCACGTGTTGGTGGAAATGCACAGATTAAATCCATGAAAAAAGTATCTGGAACCTTAAAATTAGACCAGGCACAATTCCGTGAATTAGAAGCCTTTGCTAAGTTTGGGTCGGATTTAGATGCCGTAACCTTAAATGTAATTGAAAAAGGAAAGCGTAATGTTGAAATTTTGAAGCAAGCACAAAATGACCCTTTTAAAGTAGAAGATCAAGTTGCAATCATTTATGCAGGGTCTAAAAACTTGTTAAGCGCAGTTCCTGTTGATAAAGTGAAAGAATTTGAAACCGAATATATCGAGTTTTTAAGAGCAAAACATAGCAATGTGTTAGCCACCTTAAAAGCAGGAAAACTAACGGATGAAGTTACAGACACCCTAACAGCAGTTGCAAAAGAATTGTCAGGGAAATATAACGATTAGAAGTTATGAGTTATGAGTTCTGAGTTCTGAGTTCGGAGTTCGGAGTTCAGAGTTGTGTACTGATAGTTTTAACGTAGTAATATAAACTTAAAATAATGTCTCTAAATAACAGTCCAATACGAGTAAAGAGTTTTCAATTTGCTTGTGAGATTGTTCATTTTACGGATAAACTAAAAAAAAATAAGGATTTTGAGTTAGCTTCTCAATTGTAAAAAAGCGGAACGAGTATTGGAGCCAATACAAGAGAAGCGCAAAGAGGAGTTAGCACAAAGGACTTTAAAAATAAATTTGGAATTGCTTTAAAAGAAGCTGATGAAACTAAATATTGGTTAGAAATTCTTGAAGCTACAGGAAGAGAAGTTCCAACAGAAATGATGAATAAATGTGAAGAGTTAATAAAAATTTTAGTAGCAATCATTAAAAACTCATAACTCAACACTTAGCACTCATAACTTGAACTATGGCAAATTTAAAAGAAATCCGAAATAGAATAGGATCCGTATCCTCAACGATGCAGATTACAAGTGCTATGAAAATGGTATCGGCTGCTAAGTTGAAAAAAGCACAAGATGCCATCACAGCCATGCGTCCGTATGCGGATAAACTAACAGAGCTTTTACAAAATCTGAGTGCCACTTTAGACGCCGATTCTGGAAGTAAATATTCAGAACAACGCGAAATAAAAAATGTACTTCTTGTTGCCATAACCTCAAACAGAGGTCTGTGTGGCGCCTTTAATTCTAATATTATTAAGCAAGCGAATTTAGTTGCGGAACGTTATGATGCTAACGTATCAGTTGTGGCCATTGGTAAAAAAGCAAATGATGCCCTCTCAAAAAACTTCGAGGTTATTTCTAATCAAAGTGCTGTTTATGATGAGTTAACATTCGATAATGTTGCTGAAATTGCAGAGATGCTCATGGAAAAATTTGAGTCCAAAGCCGTTGATAAAATTGAAATTATTTATAATAAATTCAAAAATGCTGCGACCCAAGAAATCATGACGGAGCAGTTTTTACCAATTGAACCCCTAGAAGGCGATACCAATACAAACCTCGATTATATTTTTGAGCCATCTAAAGATTCCATTGTAGAAACCTTGATTCCAAAGTCGTTAAAAACACAATTATTCAAAGCCATTCGCGATAGTTTTGCAAGTGAGCACGGCGCACGAATGACCGCAATGCACAAAGCAACAGACAATGCCACTGAGCTTAGAGATCAGCTTAAATTGACCTACAACAAAGCACGTCAAGCAGCGATTACCAATGAAATTCTTGAAATTGTTGGTGGGGCAGAAGCGTTGAATGGATAGGATTGACCTTTGGTAAAATTATAAAATTAGAAGCCTTGCATTGCAAGGCTTTTTTATGGCATAAAAGTTGTTTCATTTCAAACTCAATTAAAATCCGTATGTTTATGAGTATAAATTCAAACACATGAAACGAGCATGCGAAAATTAGGACCATCCAAAAGAATGACTAATAGCGAACCTGCCTGCGGCAGGCAGGCAGCATGTGACCTTTTAAAAACAATAGATACAGACACATGAAACTTATATCTGCTTTTATTTTAGGCTTTGTTTTTTTAAGTATGGTCAATTGTAAAACTTCCAAAGAATCGGCAATACAATTCCAATCGACTGCACCTTTAGAAATTTCAGCACCCTATTTCAATTCGTGGATTGCAGGAGTTAATGGCGGTGGCTCAGGAATAAATGTGTTTTTGCCCCTCAAAGAAAATGGAAACATCAGTATTGACAGCCTCCATTTTAGAGGTCTAAAAACTGCGGTAGAAACAAGAGACAAATTACTTATAGGTCGGTTTAAACAGTTCTCCAATCACAAAAAAGACCTTATAATGAGTTCCAACCCAGAGGACGAATACAATAACAAAATGGAGTTAAAACAAGATACGTCTCCTTTTAACCTCCCACAAAATGCCTGTGTCATCAGTTATCAAATCAATGGCAACCGTTTTTATTATAAAATTTCCAACCTTAAAAAAGGCGAAACGATTGCCTATCCTTCCGCAGCGCCAAAAAACCGCTGAACAACAATTATAGATTGTTCGTTAAAATGTGTATTTTTATGGGATAAAATAAAAGAGCCGTGAGCGTCCTAAAAACAGTATACAAACAAACCTTCATTTATGGACTGGCAACGGTAGTTCCAAGAATGTTGAGTTTTCTTTTGGTGCGTTTACATACCGATAAATCCGTGCTACAAAACGTCTCGGATTACGGAGATGTGTCTATCGTTTTCGCTTATTTTGTACTGTTTAACGTCATCCTTGCGTATGGAATGGAAACCGCTTTTTTCCGTTTTTTTAATAAAGAATCATCGAAAGCAAACGTTCTAAGCACCGCCACCATTTCAATTTTGGTATCCTCTCTAGGGTTTTTAGCACTCGGGCTGCTGTTTAAACAACAGATCGCAGACATCACACATATTCATGTCAATTACATTAGCCTGGTGGTTTGGATTTTGTTTTTAGATGCCTTGGTCATTATCCCATTTGCCGCTCTCAGAGCCTATGGGAAACCGGTAAAATATACAGTTATTAAACTAACCAACGTCGTTGTCAACCTAGGGCTGAACATCTTTTTACTCCTCTATTTAAAAGCACTGTCTGTTGGCAACAGTTTTTGGGATTCCATCTATGTTGACAATTTTGAAGTCAGTTATATTTTCATTGCCAACCTCATTGCGAGTGGGGTTACCTTACTGATTCTTTTGCCATTTTACTTTAAAATCAACTTTAAAGTAGATACAGTACTTTGGAAAAAAATGCTGAAATATGCCCTGCCAGTCTTGGTGGCTGGGGTGGCTTTCTCCATTAATGAAACCTTTGATCGGGTGCTGTTAGAACGTCTTCTTCCGGAGTCCATTGCCAAAACATCTGTCGGGATGTACTCCGCCTGTTACAAACTCGCTCTGTTTATGATGTTGTTTGCAACGGCCTACCGCTTGGGAATTGAACCCTTCTTTTTTAGTCAATCCAAAACCAAGGATGCCACCAAAAACTATGCAAAAACCTTGGAGTTTTTTGTGATCTGTGGAGCGCTTATTCTATTGGTCGTCGTAGTTTTTGTCGATGTTTTAAAAAGTATTCTCATCCCAAACGAAGCCTATTGGGAGGCGATGAAAGTGGTGCCAATTTTATTACTGGCCTATCTTTTTCTCGGAATATATCACAATCTATCTGTGTGGTACAAAATCACGGACCGCACGAAATTTGGAGCTTACATTTCGGTTATTGGTGCAGGAATAACTCTTTTGGTAAATCTAATGTTTATCGCCTCATTTAATTATATGGCTTCTGCTATGGCAACCTTATCGGCTTATGTTTCCATGACACTGCTCTCGTATTATTTTGGACGTAAACATTATCCAATCCCTTATAATATAAAAAAAATAAGCCTCTATTTAGTCCTTTCCATAGGACTATCAGCCCTATCATTTTATCAATTTAGAACCCAGTATTTCATAGGGTCTGCCCTTATTGGACTCTTGTTGCTCATTATTTGGAACAATGAAAAAACCACCATCAAACAATTTTTAAAACCTTCCCATGACAATTAAAATTATAAATAAATCCGAACATAAACTTCCTGAATATGAAACAGGCGCCTCTGCAGGAATGGATCTTCGGGCCAATATTTCAGAAGCCGTTATTTTGAAACCCTTAGCACGTGCCATTATTAAAACAGGGTTGTTTATTGAACTCCCCGTAGGGTTTGAAGCACAAGTACGCCCACGAAGTGGTTTGGCAGCAAAACACGGACTCACAGTTTTGAACAGCCCTGGAACTGTGGATGCAGATTACCGTGGTGAAATAGGCGTCATTTTGGTGAACCTATCCAACACCGATTTTAAAATTGAAAATGGTGAACGCATTGCGCAATTAGTCATTGCAAAACACGAACGAGCAACTTGGCTCGAAGTCAATCAACTCAACGAAACCTCCCGAGGAGAAGGGGGGTTTGGAAGTACTGGAAAATAATGAACAAAGTACAACATGGTTTTGTAGCACTTAGCCTCCTAATAAGTTCGTTTGGGACGCAAGCACAAGTTGAGACCGACTCCCTCTTGTCGGCTTCAAATAACAGTACCCATGTCAAATTTCAAAATTATTTTTTTGAAGCATTAAAACAAAAAGCACTCGAAAATTACTCCAAAGCAATCGACGCATTAGTACTTTGTAAGTCGTTAAATCCAACCGAATCGGTTGTTTACCATGAGTTAGGCACCAACTATTTTAAATTGAAACAATTTGAAAACTCAGAATTTAATTTTCAAAAAGCGATTGCCTTAGACGAGGGTAATTTTTGGTACAAAGAAAGTTTGTATCATTTGTATATAGAGCAAAACCGTTTTGAAGATGCGATTTTAGCGCTTAAACCTTTACTGACGCAGCACCCAGACTATAAACAAGACCTAGTGAACCTCTATCTAGAGGCTGGACGCTATGACGACGCGTTAGACGTTTTGGATGATTTAGATAAAACGCTAGGGATAAAGGCCTCTAGAGATAAGATTCGGAACCAACTATATGATTTAAGTGGAGATGAAAATAAGCGTATTCATCATCTTAAAAAACGCCTTGAAGAAACCCCTGAAGACGCCACTAATTTTTTGAATCTCATTTATGCTTACAGCAATTTAGATCAAAAAAAAGAAGCATTTGAGACCGCTGAAGCCTTTTTAGAGCAACATCCAAAATCGCATTTGGTTCATATAGCCTTGTATAAATTTTATTTAGATGCTCAGGATTATGAAAAGGCAATCACCTCCATGAAAATTGTCACCACAAGTACCGTTGTTTTGCCCAGCCTTAAAGTGAAAGTGCTGAACGATTTTATGAATTTTATAACAGAATTTCCAGAATATGAATCTGCATTGTTGGAGGTTACAAATTCGGTCAGTGAAAACACGCCAAGCCGTTCCGATTTAGAATGGGGCGATTATTATTACAATCAAAAGGCCTATTTAAAGGCGATTTCCTCCTATGTAAAAGCATTGGAATTCGACCCCGATAATTTTACAATCATTAAAAACCTAGCCCTTTTGTACTTAGAAACCAACCAGTTTGAAACGGCCATACTATTTACTAACAATCAGATGGAATTATACCCTTCTCAACCTCTTTTATATTTAGTCAATGGCACTGCAAACAGACAACTAAATAACTTAGATTTAGCCATTGAAAACCTTTCAATGGGATTGGATTATATTTATGATAATAAAAAATTACAACACGATTTTTATAAGCAACTTAGCACTGCTTTTAGGTTAAAAGGTAATATTGAGGCAGCTCAAACGTTTACTAATAAAGCAATGGCATTAGAAAATAATCAATGACACAAGTGAAAAAAATTATATACAGTACCATTTTTGGACTCCTTTTTTTAGGATGTAAAACCACAAAAACTGTGCAGTCTAATAAGATCTTAGACCCAAAAATGTCCGTGAAGCAAATCGTTAAAAAACACAACAAATCACAATCTGAATTCAACACCCTACAAGGCCGACTAAAAGTAGAGTACACTCAAGGCGACCGATCAGAAGCACATACTTTGACACTGCGAATGGAACATGATAAAACCATTTGGATCAATGCATTACTGAATATGGTACGCGTCAAAATCACACCCGATCGCGTGCGTTTTTATAACAAATTAGACAACACCTATTTTGATGGAGATTATACCTTAATCAGTAATTTTTTAGGCACTGAACTTCAGTTTGAAAACCTTCAAAACTTACTCCTAGGAGAAGCTATTTTTGACATCAACCCTAAAGAGTTTAAAAAGAATATCCATCCAAATTCGTATATGCTAACAGCTAAACGAGAAAATCCTCTTTTTGATTTTTTATATTTAATCAACCCTAGCTATTTTAAATTGGACGCTCAATTATTAAGCCAATCATTGAAACAAAACGTCTTAAAAATTCAGTACCGATCCTATCAAAAAGTAGAGGGATTGGTTCTTCCTGAAAGTATGAACATCACTGCCACCAACACGAATGAGCAAACAACTTTAAATTTAAACATAAAATCCGTAAGTTTGAATCAATCTTTACGTTTTCCTTTTAATATTCCAAAAGGATATAAAGCTATTGAATTACAATGAAATTAACCCATACACCTTTTACCTTAACAGTCTTTTTACTCACGTTAATGCTGCATATTAGTAGTTTTTCTCAAAGTAAGAAGCAACAAGAATTAGAAGAGCGACGCCGTGAACTGACCCGTGAAATTCAACAAATTGGCGTATTGTTATTTGAAGGCAAAAAAGAACAAAAATCCGTACTGTCTGTTGTGGAAGATTTGGATTTTAAGATTAAAGTTAGAAAAAACCTCATCAGTATTACCAATCAACAAGCCAATTTATTAACGCGTGAAATCAATAGCAATCAGACCCAAATCTCTAAACTAAGATTGCGACTCAAATCTTTGAAGGATGATTATGCGAAGATGGTTGTCAAGTCCTACAAGAGTCGAGCCGATCAAAGTAAGCTCATGTTTTTACTCTCATCCACTAATTTTCAACAGGCTTATAAACGTTTGCAATACATAAAACAATATGCGGATTATCAAAAACTCCAAGCGGCTTTGATCAAAGAAGAAACCATTCAAATGCAGCAACTTAACATTGAACTTGTCAAACAAAAAAAGAATAAACAAAAGCTTATTGAAGAAAATAGGACTGCAAAGTCTATTCTTGACCAAGAACGTGCACAGCAAAATGTATTAATAGCCGATATAAAAAACAATCTATCCAAGTTTACAACACAGTTAAAAGCCAAACAACGGGAGTCTAATAAAATTGATAAAGAAATTCGTAAAATTATTCAAGCGGCTATTGCAGCCTCTAATAAAAAAGCAGGGAAATCGTCAAAATCAAAAGTATTTTCATTGACTCCAGAGCAAAAGATTTTAGCCGCGAATTTCACTTCTAACAAAGGGAAACTTCCGTGGCCTGTGACCAATGGTGTTGTGAAATTACGCTATGGAAATAACCCATCTCCAATTGATCGGTCGTTAACGATTAAAAGCAACGGAGTCCGAATTGCAACCAACAAAGGAGCCGAGGTTCGTGCAGTGTTTGAAGGCGTTGTACAGGGAATTATGACTCCAAAAAATGGAAACAATACCATCATGGTCAGACATGGAAATTATATTACAGTCTACAAAAACTTGTCTAAATTTTATGTCCAAAAAGGGGATAAGGTGAAGACAAAACAAGTCATCGGTGAAGTGATTACGAATAAGGCATCTGGTGAAACCATCCTTAGTTTTGGGATTTATAAAGACAGTGCAACCCAAAATCCTTCACAGTGGATTTACCGTTTATAATCTTTTAACTAAAAAGGGCTTTTAGTTCTGTAGCATCTTGCGCTTTCATTTTCCCTGCCAAAACTAAGCTCAATTGTTTGCGTCTTAAGGCGCCTTCAAAACGTTGAATTTCTTCTTTTGTTTCAGGAACTAATTGTGGGATTTTTACAGGAGTTCCTTTGTCATCTACTGCGACAAATGTAAAAATAGCTTCATTTACTTTTACGGATCTTTTGGTGGTCTTATCATCGACCCAAACATCGATATATACTTCCATTGAGCTTTTAAAAGCACGTGATACCTTAGCTTCAACGGTGACTATACTTCCCAAAGGGACGGAATGTTTAAATGCCACATGATTAACAGATGCAGTTACCACTATTTGCCCAGAATGTCGTTGTGCAGAGATACTAGCAGCGCGATCCATTCGTGCCAAAAGCTCGCCTCCAAAAAGCGTGTGAATTGCATTTGTCTCACTAGGCAAAACCAAGTCAGTCATAATTGTTTTTGAGGCTTGTGGGTGTTTAGTTTTCATAAGTTAATGTATAAGTATGTAAGGTACAGAAGCCTGTACCAAATTGAGCGTTAAAAAATGAAATGAGTTATGGAAGGTCTTTTATCAACAACCATGCGGCACGATCTTGTGACTTTCTAATTTTGAACAACGCTTTTTCTGCTTCTTTTCGAGTCTCATAACTTTCATAGACTACCTGGTGTAATCCGTATCTATTGACACCAATCAAACGCGCACTGAAGCCTAACGCTTTCAGTTGTTGTAATTTTCGTTCGCTATTTGCTTTCACTCTAAATGCTCCAGCAACGATATGAAAATTGCCACTTTGTTTTTTTAAATTCACCATTACAGCAGGTAAGGGATTATTAATTACAAAAGTAGCTTCTTGTATTTTAGTGTCTAAGGTAGCATTGGCATTGTTAAGTGCTATACTGTTTTGTTGTTCAATTTGAGAGAGGTATAAGTTAGATCCAATAGAGCCTCCTAAGCCAAGGGTAAGTAGTGCCATGGCTGCATATTTCATGTAGATAGCAGATGTACGTCTTTTAGGAGTCAAAACAACAGTTTGATGAGGTTGTCGTTCCACAGAAGGGGATACAAAAGAAGCCAAGCCAAAAGCTTCGGTCATATAATTCAAACTGTCAGACGGTACAAACAAGAGCTTACCTTCTTCAGAAAATGTTAATTCTCCAATATGATTGAATTTAACCGTATTGCCTTTTTCTAAGCGTGACTTTAACTGAGAAACTTGTTGCTCAATTTTGCGAGTAGCCCCCTCAAAACTTATGTTTTCTAGTTCTGAAATATAGGAAGCCAAAAGGCCATCGTTAGATTGAAGCTGTTCATTAAACGACAGTTGTTTTTGAGGCGGATAAAAATCACTTGTAGCCTCATTAATTCTTGCCGATATAGGATGCGATAAAAACGCTCCAAAGTTAGGGAGTGTTACGCATTCGTAGCGGTAAAGTAAATCGCTTATGTACTGACTAATTTGCATAAATTCAAAGTTAGTTTTTTTTTTGGTAAAAATCAATTAGATTTCCTTACTTTTGATAAGTTTCAGAATTAATTTCAAAACTTACCCTCCCTCAAAATATCTTCCATTGATTTATTTATGCTAACAACACCCCTAATTTTAGGAGTGTTTATTGTTTGAGATTATTATCAGTATATCAATTTTGACAACACAAACACGCATCACAAACACTAAATTGCAACTAATCACATTAGGGTTGTTTTTATATTCCAGCTCAGTTTTGTAGAACAAAACGCTATTGAAGCCTTATATTTTGAAGATTCCAACTATCCCTTTAAGCTTAAACATTGTATTGATGGTCCCATTGTATTGTTTCAAAAAGGGAACATAAACTGGGATACGCAGCCGATAATTAGTGTGGTAGGCACCCGAAAACTAACAACTTATGGACTTGCACAGTGTAAAAAAATAATAGAAACCCTCGCGGTTTTCAATCCCATTATAGTGTCCGGATTTGCTTATGGTACAGACATTGCCGCACACAAATTTGCTCTCAAACATCAACTGCAAACGGTGGGTTGCATGGCTCAAGGACTTCAACATACCTATCCTAAATCACACCTTAAATATCGAAATCCAATAGAGAACCAAGGCGGGTTTGTCACCGATTTTTGGAGTACAGCGGTAATGGAACCCTCAAATTTTCTAAGACGAAACCGTCTTATTGCAGGACTTAGTGAAGCAACCATTGTTATTGAATCGGCAGAAAAAGGCGGGAGTTTGGCAACGGCTTCAATGGCATTTGGGTACAATAGAGAAGTGTTTGCACTGCCGGGTCGTATTACGGACAGTCAAAGTCAAGGCTGTCTAAATTTGATAAAAACCAAAAATGCACATTTGGTTTCTAATCCAGCTGACATTCCTTATATTTTAAACTGGTCGTTGGAAACTCAACAAAAAGTCGTCCAAAAAAAGTTATTTGTAGAACTCGATTCAGACGAGAAAATCATTTATAACTATTTAAAAAAAGAAAATAAATCAGCTTTAGACGTTATTGCCATTGCCTGTGAAATGCCGACCTCTAAAGTGGCTTATTTGTTATTAAATTTGGAATTAAAAGGCGTTTGTCGCCCTCTGCCCGGAAAAGAATTTGAATTGGTTTAGTAGCCTATTTTTTCTCGAACACGTGCTAAGACCGCATCTGCAACAGTGGCCGCTTTTTTAGCCCCAACCGCCAGTGCTTGATCCACTTCTTCTAAGTTGGACATATAATAGGTGTACCGTGCTCTTTGTTCGGAGAAGCGATCACAAATCACTTCAAACAACGCTTGTTTGGCATGTCCATAGCCATAACCTCCCGCTTCGTAGTTTTGTTTCATCTCTGTTATTTGAGCCTCTGAAGCCACGAGTTTGTAAATGGCAAAACAGTTACAACTCGCCCAGTCTTTAGGGGCTTCTAAAGCAGTGCTATCAGTTTGAATGGACATAATTTGCTTTCGTAACGCCTTATCCGTTTGAAAAATATCAATCACATTGCCTTTGCTCTTGCTCATTTTTTGACCATCAATCCCAGGAATGAGCATATTTTCTTCTTGGATTTTCGCTTCAGGAATTACAAAAACCTCACCGATTTTAGCGTGTACTCTAGAGGCGACATCTCGGGTCATTTCAATATGTTGGAGCTGGTCTTTTCCAACAGGAATAATAGTTGCATCGTACAGTAAGATGTCTGCCGCCATTAACATTGGATAAGTAAACAATCCGCCATTGACATCCTCCAAGCGGTCGGCTTTATCTTTGAAACTGTGGGCCAATTCCAATCTAGAAAATGGAAAAAAGCAACTTAAATACCAAGACAGCTCTGTGACTTGTGGCACATCACTTTGTCTGTAAAACACTGTTTTTTGGATGTCCAAACCAAATGCCAACCAAGTCGCTGCTGTGGCATAGGTATTTTCACGCAGAGTCTTTGCCTCTTTAATTTGAGTGAGCGAATGCATATCGGCAATAAAAAGGTAAGAATCGTTTTTTGGGTCGTTACTCATTTCAATTGCAGGGACAATCGCACCTAAAATATTTCCGAGGTGCGGAGTGCCTGTACTCTGTACGCCTGTTAAAATTCTTGCCATTTAAAGTTTTATTTGTTCGATTTATAAGCAAAGGTACTTTTTTTGACGCAATCACTCAATATTTTTAGTAGTTTTGAATGTGATTAAAATTATAAAATATCCATTGTGGCTTTTGTATAGAATTTGGTTTTATGTACTCGTCGCTATCCCTATTATTTTAATGTTCCCATTATTGTTTTTGTCTGTCTTAAAACAAAAATGGTATCCCTATTTTTTCAAACTTGCACGCATTTGGGCCAAGTGTATCCTAATTGGAATGGGGTATTATTGGAACGTGAAACGTGCTCAACCACTCATAAAAGGACAAAGCTATGTGTTTGTAGCCAACCACACGTCTATGACCGACATCATGCTAATGTTGGTAACTTTTAAAAACCATCCCTTTGTATTTATAGGTAAAAAAGAATTGGTTAAAATTCCAATCTTTGGATTTTTTTATAAACGCACCTGTATTTTGGTCGATCGCAGTAGCCCCGAAAGTCGAAAAGCTGTATTTATGCGGGCTCAAAACCGCATCAAACAAGGGTCAAGTATTTGTATTTTTCCAGAAGGGGGAGTCCCAGAGGAGTCTGTTGTTTTAGACCGTTTTAAAGCAGGTGCCTTCCGACTTGCAATTAATCACAAAGTACCTTTAGTACCCATGACATTTTTTGATAATAAAAAGCGACTGTCTTATACATTTTTTAGTGGAAGTCCTGGGAAAATGCGTGTACAAGTTCATCCAACCCTCCCCACAGAACATTTATCGATTGAGGATACAACAGAGTTTAGTAATGAAGTTTATAACATCATTTTAAATTCTTTAGAAGCAGACTAGAAGGCAAAAAAAATCCCGACGCATCGGGATTTTTAATGAAGGTATGATTTTTTAAGCCTCTACTTTCAAAATTGCTTTTATCTTTTCTTCTAGCTCATCCATCAATTCTGGATTGTCTTTAATCATTTGCTTTACAGCATCTCGACCTTGACCGAGTTTTGTGTCTTCATAGCTAAACCATGAACCACTCTTCTTAACGATTTCATGTTCTACAGCCACATCTAAAATTTCACCAACTTTAGAAACACCTTGACCATACATAATGTCAAATTCTGCCAAACGGAATGGTGGTGCAACTTTGTTTTTCACAACTTTTACACGTGTTTTATTTCCTAAAACATTTCCATCACTATCTTTTATTTGTGTAGATCGACGAATGTCTAAACGGACAGAAGCATAAAATTTTAAGGCATTACCCCCTGTAGTTGTTTCAGGATTACCGAACATCACACCAATTTTTTCACGTAATTGATTAATGAAAATCATCGTACAATTTGTTTTACTGATCGATCCTGTTAATTTTCTTAGTGCTTGCGACATTAAACGGGCATGGAGTCCCATTTTAGAATCTCCCATCTCACCTTCAATTTCACTTTTTGGTGTCAGTGCTGCTACAGAATCAATCACAACCATATCAATGGCTCCAGAACGCACCAAATTATCGGCGATTTCAAGTGCTTGCTCACCATTATCTGGCTGAGAAATAATAAGGTTGTCAATGTCAACTCCTAAGTCTTGAGCATAAAAACGATCAAAGGCATGTTCTGCATCAATAAAGGCTGCAATACCACCTGCTTTTTGGGTTTCTGCAATAGCATGTAATGTCAGGGTGGTTTTTCCTGAAGATTCCGGGCCATATATTTCAATCACACGACCTCTAGGGTAGCCTCCAACACCTAAGGCAATATCCAACCCTAAGGATCCTGAAGAGGTAACTTCTACATCCACCACAGGGGCGTCACTCATTCTCATTACGGTGCCTTTTCCGTATGCTTTATCAAGCTTGTCTAGGGTTAGCTTGAGGGCTTTTAATTTTGCATCTTTTTCGCTGCTCATAAGTCTTTTGTATCTAATTCTTTCTTCTTGCTAAAATAAGATTTCTTTTGTTAATTTTGAAAATTTTAACCAACCTTTTTGTAATATTTTCGAAACGCTTTGTATTCACTTTTTTCGAGAGTGTTCTAAAAATTATTACCTTTGTATTTCAATTTAATATAAACTTAAAAATTAGTATAGCATGCAACTGTACAATACATTAAGCAATATTGAAAGAGCGGAGCTTATCCAACAAGCTGGCAAAGAACGCCTGACAATCTCTTTCTACAAGTATTCAAAAATTAGCAACCCCGAGTTGTTAAGAAATCATTTATTTTTATTTTGGGATAGCATAGACGTTCTAGGGCGGATCTATGTTGCTCACGAAGGTATTAATGCACAACTTTCAGTTCCTGCAGATAATTTCGAGACGTTTAAAAGCCATTTAGACACCATTGATTTTCTGGAAAATGTGCGTTTAAACATCGCTATTGAACACGATTTATTTTCGTTTTTAAAACTTAAAGTCAAGGTCCGAGATAAGATTGTTTCAGACGGTTTAAATGATGCTACTTTTGACCCTTCAGACATTGGCACACACGTGAATGCGTCAGAATTCAATGCACTCATAGAAGATGAAAACACAGTTGTGGTGGACATGCGAAATCATTACGAGAGTGAAATTGGGCATTTTAAAAATGCAGTTACTCCTGACGTGGATACCTTTAGAGAATCTTTGGATTTAATCGAAGAAGATTTGAAAGATCATAAAGAAACTAAAAAATTAGTCATGTATTGTACTGGAGGGATTCGTTGTGAAAAAGCCAGTGCCTATTACAAGCATAAAGGATTCAAAAATGTATATCAATTGGAAGGTGGGATTATTAATTATGCCCGACAAGTTGAAAATCAATCAATCGAAAATAAATTCATTGGAAAGAATTTTGTATTCGATCAGCGCCGTGCTGAAAAGATATCAGACGATATCATTGCGAACTGTCACCAATGTGGTGCACCTGCAGACATTCATGTAAATTGTGCCAACGACGCCTGCCATTTACTTTTTATTCAATGTGATTCTTGTAAAAAAACGATGGAAAACTGCTGTTCTACAGCTTGTATGGAGGTCAATCGTATGTCGTTTGAAGAGCAAAAAGTACTCCGAAAGGGTCAAGGGAATAGCAATGATATTTTCAAAAAAGGCCGTGCAGATCATTTGCCATACAAGAAAGATCTAAGGAATATCTTTACGACTCTTGCAAAACCATCACAGTCTTAATTTAATAGAACCGTTTAAGTTTTTGTGAGTTCAGAAAATAGCGATCGCCTCATTTTTTAAGTCCTCAAATAATCTTATATTTACGTTTTAGATCATAGAGTTAACGCGCATTTGTAATGCTGTTGCATTGACAAATTCAATATATATAAATTATGGGATGTACGAACTGTTCAACAGGGAAAGACGGGCAGCCAAAAGGCTGTAAAAACAATGGAACATGCGGGACCGATAGCTGCAATAAGCTAACTGTTTTTGATTGGCTTTCAAATATGACACTCCCTAACGGCTCAACCCCTTTTGATTGGGTAGAGGTTCGTTTTAAAAATGGCCGAAAAGTATACTACAAAAACACTGAAAACCTAACCTTAAGTATTGGAGATGTCGTAGCAACTCAAGCTGCTTCAGGACACGATATAGGTATGGTTACACTATCGGGGGAGTTGGTAAAGGTTCAAATGAAACGAAAGAAAATCTCTGAAACTCCCGAAGAAATTTTTAAAATTTACCGAAAAGCCTCTCAAAAAGATATTGATATTTGGATCCAAGCCAGAGACAAGGAAGAAGGAATGAAAGTCAAAGCAAGACAATTTGCAATTGACCTTCGGTTGAAAATGAAAATTTCTGACATTGAATTTCAAGGAGATGCCAGTAAGGCTACGTTCTATTATACAGCCGATGAACGGGTTGATTTTAGAGAACTTATCAAATTATTTGCTAGAGAATTCAGAACCCGAATCGAAATGAAACAAGTAGGTTTGCGACAAGAAGCCGCACGACTTGGGGGAATTGGCTCCTGTGGACGCGAACTTTGTTGTTCTACTTGGTTGACCGATTTTAGATCTGTAAACACCTCTGCAGCTCGCTATCAACAGCTCTCTTTGAACCCTTTAAAATTAGCAGGACAGTGCGGGAAATTGAAGTGTTGTTTAAACTATGAATTGGACGCATATTTAGATGCTTTAAAAGCATTCCCAAAAACAGAAGTCAAATTAAGAACTGCAAAAGGGACTGCCGTTTGTCAAAAAACAGATATTTTCAAAGGTCATATGTGGTATGCTTACGAAGGCGAATGGATGAATTGGCACAAGTTAACCACAACTCAAGCCAATGAAATTATTGCGATTAATGCGAAAAATGAAAAGGTTGCGAGTTTAGAAGAATATGCAATTGATTTAGTCGAAGATACTAAAGTAGATTTTGAAAACGTTGTGGGTCAAGATAGTTTAACGCGATTTGACACCCCTAAAAATCATAGACGTAAAAACAACAATCGACGTAAAAACAATAACAATAGAAAGAACAAGAATAACAGAAAATCTAGACCCCAGAACAACAATGCAAAGTAAAACAGTATTTTGGATTCTTCTTTTTGCTTTTGTAGCATTCTCATGTCAGCAAAATAAAGTGTTTGACCGCTACACGTCCATTTCAGATGTCTGGAATAAAAAAGACGTAATTAGCTACCATTTTATAGCCCCTGACACCATAAACCCTTATAATTTAGTTGTCAAATTAAGAACGACTAATGCTTATAAATTTAGTAATTTATTTTTAATCGTTGAATTAGATTATCCAAACGGAAAAGTTACAAAAGACACCCTTGAGTATCTCATGGCAAAACCAAATGGGGAGCTTCTAGGTTCGGGATTTACATCTGTCAAAGAACATAAGCTCAGTTTCAAAGGGTACGATCATCCTTTTATATTTACCGAAGAAGGAACTTATAAGGTACAGATTCAACAAGCAATGCGCCATCGAGGAGAGCCAAATGGGCTTGCTCAACTCGAAGGAATTATTGACGTTGGATTTAGTATTGAATCTCTGACTAAATAGTTATTATGGCAAAAAAGAAAACAGCATCTCTTAATTTTTCAAAACCGATTCGTTGGTTTTGGATGTGTTTTTTAGCAGCTGTTTTTGGAGTAGCCCTCATTTTTCTATCTGCTTCCTTAGGGTTTTTTGGTGAAATGCCAGACACGACTGCTTTAGAAAATCCACGAACAAATTTAGCCACTGAAATCATTTCGTCCGATGGAGAAACACTTGGAAAATTTTATTATCAAGACAATAGAACTCCAGTCGCTTTTAGTAAACTACCCAAACATCTTGTAGAGGCGCTTATTGCAACTGAAGACGTGAGACATTATGAGCATGCAGGGATTGATGCTCGTGGCACCTTAAGAGCCGTTATTAAACTAGGTAAAGGCGGAGGGGCAAGCACCATTTCCCAACAATTAGCCAAACAACTTTTTCATGGAGAAGGCTCTCGAAACACAATTGGTAGAATAACTCAAAAAATAAAAGAATGGGTAATTGCAACGCGTTTGGAACGTCAATACACCAAAGAAGAAATTATTGCCCAATATTTTAATATTTATGATTTTGGAAATAATGCGGACGGCATTCGATCGGCATCCAGAATTTATTTTGGGAAAGAACCAATGGATTTATCAATCAATGAGTCTGCGATGTTAGTAGGCATGTTTAAAAATTCTTCGCTCTATAATCCACGTCCAAAACGAAACCCTGAAGGGACCAAAAACCGTCGAAATGTTGTATTAAGCCAAATGGCTAAATATGGTTTTATAGAGGAAACATTAAAAGATTCATTGCAACAATTACCCTTGGGGCTCAACTATACTCCCGAATCACATCGTGAAGGAATTGCGACCTATTTTAGAGCGTATCTTAGAGAGTTTATGAAAGAATGGGTTAACAATCCTCAAAACAGAAAACCGAATGGATATAAATATAACATCTACAAAGATGGTCTTAAAATTCACACCACGATTGATTCTCGCATGCAAACTTTTGCAGAAACAGCAACCAAGGAGCACATGTCTAATTTACAAGCAGAGTTTTTTGTTCAAAATACACCAAGACGAAATCGAACGGCCCCCTTTTTGGATTTAGAACCTGAAGAAATCACGGATTTATTAAACACTAGTATGCGCCGTTCTGAGCGTTGGCGTAAAATGAAGTATGATCTTAAAAAATCAAATGCCGAAATTAAAGCCTCGTTTGATAAGCCAGTTGCTATGAAAATATTTTCTTGGGATGCTAAAAATAATGAAATAGACACCGTTATGACCCCCAGAGATTCTATGCGTTATTACAAGTCTTTTTTAAGATCCGGAATGCTATCGATGGAACCACAAACAGGATTTGTGAAAGCATGGGTTGGAGGCATTAACTACAAACACTTCCAATATGATATGGCAAAGCAAGGGAAACGCCAAGTAGGATCTACTTTTAAACCATTTGTATATGCCGCTGCTATTGATCAACTTCACCTGTCTCCCTGTGACACGTTTCCAAAATCCCAAATTACAATTGAAGCCATGAAACATGGAAACATGAAACCATGGTCTCCAAAAAACTCAGGTGGAAATTATGGAGGATTTGAAACCCTCAAATCGGCTTTGGCAAATTCAAGAAATACCATTACAGCCCGCTTGATGAATGAAATTGGACCTCAACCCGTTATTGATTTAGCACGGAGTTTAGGTGTGGAACAAAATATTCCTGCAGTGCCTTCGATCGCCCTAGGAACCCCCGACTTAAGTGTCTATGAAATGGTAGCCGCATATTCTACTTTTGCAAATCAAGGGGTCTATACCAAGCCTGTTATGGTGACTCAAATAGAAGATAAAAACGGTACAATCCTTTATCAATATGCCCCTGAAACAAAAGATGTTCTGAGTAAAGAAGTAGCCTATGTGAGTGTTAAACTGATGGAAGGTGTAACCCAGTTTGGTTCAGGTCAGCGCTTGCGCCACAATACCGCTAAAGATCAACTTGTTTATAAAGAAATTGTCACGGGCTATCCTTACGAATTCACAAATCCAATTGCAGGAAAAACAGGAACGACTCAAAACCAAAGTGATGGCTGGTTTATGGGAATGGTCCCTAATTTGGTTACAGGTGTATGGGTTGGTGGAGAAGATCGTGCCACCCATTTTAAAACAATTACGTACGGACAAGGTGCTGCTATGGCACTTCCTATCTGGGCAAATTACATGCGAAGCTGTTATATGTTGGAGGAATTAGGAATTTCAAAAGAAGATTTTATTGCTCCTGAAGACCTCACTATTAAAGTAGAGTGCAAACCCATCGTTGAAGAGGGAGATCCGATTCCCGAAGAGGAAACACCGATTACGCCAGACATCGATTTCTAACGAAATTATTCAAATAATAAGATTTTTTTTGTACTTTTTTGTCCTAAATTAAAGTCATGATAAATAAACAAGTAGCAGACGTAAAAGAAGCCCTCAATGGCGTCTCCAACGGAATGACCTTAATGCTCGGTGGTTTTGGATTGTGTGGAATTCCCGAAAACACAATCTCTGAACTGGTGGATATGGACGTTAAGGAACTCACCTGTATTTCAAACAATGCTGGAGTTGATGATTTTGGACTTGGACTATTACTTCAAAAGCACCAAATCAAAAAAATGATTTCATCTTATGTTGGTGAAAATGATGAGTTTGAACGTCAAATGCTTTCGGGAGAATTGGATGTAGAACTAATCCCTCAAGGCACTTTAGCCGAACGTTGTCGTGCGGCGCAAGCAGGATTTCCAGCCATTTATACTCCTGCGGGTTATGGAACTGAGGTAGCGGAAGGAAAAGAGACCCGCGAATTTGATGGTAAAATGTATGTTTTAGAAAGGGCATTTAAGGCCGATTTTTCTTTTGTGAAAGCCTGGAAAGGGGATGCCGCAGGAAATTTAATATTTAAAGGAACCGCTAGAAATTTTAATCCAAATATGTGTGGTGCGGCTACAATTACGGTTGCTGAGGTTGAGGAATTAGTCCCTGTTGGAGCTCTGGATCCCAATCAAATTCACATCCCTGGAATTTTTGTACAACGTATTTTCCAAGGAAAGGATTACGAAAAACGTATTGAAAAACGAACCCTAAGACAAAAATCATAATCATGTTAGACAAAAATGGGATTGCTAAACGTATCGCAGAAGAAGTCCAAAATGGATATTACGTGAATCTTGGTATTGGGATTCCAACGCTTGTTGCCAACTTTGTTCGCGACGATATTGAAGTTGAATTTCAAAGTGAAAATGGTGTTTTGGGAATGGGTCCTTTTCCTTTTGAAGGCGAAGAAGATGCCGATCTTATAAATGCAGGAAAACAAACCATTACTACGCTTGATGGGGCTAGTTTTTTTGATTCCGCTACCAGTTTCTCAATGATTCGAGGTCAGCATGTGCACCTTACAATTTTAGGAGCAATGGAAGTTTCAGAAAATGGGGATATTGCCAATTGGAAAATTCCGGGTTATATGGTTAAAGGCATGGGAGGTGCGATGGACTTGGTTGCCAGCGCCGAAAACATTATCGTTGCCATGATGCATACCAATAAAAAAGGAGAATCTAAACTTTTAAAGCGGTGTTCACTGCCATTGACAGGTGTAGCATGTGTTAAAAAAATTGTAACCAATTTAGCTGTTTTAGAGGTTACCAAAGACGGTTTTAAACTCTTAGAACGCGCGCCGGGAATCTCTGTAGAAACCATTCAACAAGCCACAGAAGGCCATCTTATTGTTGAGGGTGTTGTTCCTGAAATGAAATTATAATCCTTTCGGAATTGCATCAATCAGCGCTTTAGTATAGGCTTTTTGAGGGTTGTCATAAATGGCATCTGCTTCACCAAGTTCCTCTATTTTTCCTTTGTTCATCACCATCAACTGATCGGACATAAACTTTACGACGGCCAAATCATGAGATATAAAAATATAGGTAAATCCATAATCTTCTTTTAGCACATTTAATAAATTCAGCACTTGTGCTTGCACCGAAATATCGAGTGCAGATACGGATTCGTCACAAATAATTAATTTTGGTTCTACGGCGATGGTTCTCGCAATACCAATTCGTTGTCGTTGCCCTCCAGAGAATTCGTGAGGATAGCGGTCAAAATGGGAGGGGTCTAAACCTACTTTTTCTAAAATTTCTAGGGTTTTTGTTTTGCGTTCTTTATCAGATGAAAAGAGCCTATGCACTTTCATAGGTTCCATAATTGCATCTCCTACCGTAAGTCGTGGGTTGAGTGAGGCATAGGGATCCTGAAAGATAATCTGAATTTCTTTTCGCAACGCGCGCATCTCTTTTTTATGGAGGTTTGTAATGTCTTTTCCTTTATAGTTTAGAGTCCCAGCGGTTGCTTTGTCGAGTTGTAAAATGGCTTTTCCTAGGGTTGATTTTCCACAACCAGATTCACCCACCAGACCCATTGTTTCTCCAGCATAGACTTTAAAACTCACAGTATCCACTGCCTTGAAAGCAGTTTTTGTGCCAAAAAAAGAAGGGTTTGAAAAATATATTTTCTCTAGATTAATCACTTCCAACAGTGGTGCTTGACTGTATATTTCTTTATGTTTCTTAGCTCTGGTGTTTTTGGAAATGACACTTTTGGAAATGGTATTAGATAAAAAATCACTGATGGTAGGGAGTTGTTTCAATCGTGATTTTAGGGTTGGTCGTGCACCTATGAGTGCTTTTGTATAGTCTTCCTTAGGAGTTTTAAAAATGGATTTTGTAGGGCCACTTTCAATAATACTTCCTTGATACATTACTAGGATTCGATCTGCAATTTCAGAGACCAAAGCCAAATCATGACTTATAAAAATCACGCTCATTTTGCATTCTTTTTGCAGGGTTTTTAAGAGTGCGATAATGTCTTTTTGAACCGTCACATCAAGCGCTGTAGTTGGTTCATCTGCAATCAGAATATCAGGCTTACAAGCAATTGCCATAGCAATCATGACACGCTGTTGTTGACCTCCAGATATTTCATGAGGATATTTTTTAAAGGTTTCATGCGGTGTGGGAATTTTCACCTCATTAAATAACTGTATTACCTTGTCTTTCACTTCTTTTTTTGAGAGCGAAGTGTGTTGAAACAAAAGTTCTTCCACTTGTGCTCCACAGGACATTGAGGGGTTCAAAGCACTCATGGGTTCTTGAAAAATCATGCCTATTTTTTGACCTCGAAGCGCCTCCAACTCTTTCTGTGAATAATGAAGGAGATTTTCATTTTTGAATAGAATTTCTCCAGCACTAACCACACTCTTTTTAGGAGGTAACAAGCCCATAATTGCGAGTGATGCTACGGATTTTCCACTACCAGATTCGCCTACAATCCCAAGAATTTCATTTGGAAACAAATCGTATGAGATGCCATGCAGTACTTCATTTAAACCCGTATTGGATTTAAAGGCAACGCGCAGATTTTGAATGTTTAAAATAGGTATTTGATCCATTGCTTAAATATAAGCAATTTCATCCGTTTCTAATAAGGCTTCTCCACGGAGTCTTAAAATAATTTGTGCTACGGCAATGGTATCTTTTTGGCAATAGGTTACAATCCGGTCGATGTTATTTTCTTCGTAATAGACGCGAAATATTTCACTGCCATCAATATCATCTTTAGGAGATGGAATCCCCAACACACTGGTTAATAGCTTCAAAGAAGTATAATGCTTATAGTCGCCAAATTTCCATAATTCTAGGGTGTCTAGGTGCGGAACTTCCCACGGTTTTTTGCCAAATAAATTCAGCTTCGATGGTAATGGAATGTTGTGTATAATCATTCTTCGTGCGATATAGGGGAAGTCAAATTCTTTTCCATTATGTGCGCAGAACAAGTGTTTTGGTCTTGAAAAATGCGTTTCAATAAGGGTTTTAAACTCTAAAAGAAGGCTGTGTTCTTCGCCATAAAATGAGGTGATTCTAAATCGACGTTCGGAGTTTACAAAGGTAAAATAGCCGACAGAAATACAGATAATTTTTCCAAATTCTGCCCAAATCCCTGCACGGTCATAGAACGCTTCTGGACTGTAATCTTCTTTGCGTTGGTATTTTGATTTTTGCTCCCAAAGTAGTTGTTTGTTTTCAGAAAGCTCCGAATAGTGTTCGGTTTCGGGAACCGTTTCAATGTCTAAAAACAGTAGGTTTTCAAGGTTGAGTTTTTGGAGCATGAGATAACATTTTATAAGCTTCTTCGATGTACACTGAAATATCATCCGAAAAAATTTGTGAGCTAGCATTAGGAGATTTCTCATCTCCGAGTCTTACAATAATTACATTATCCGTTGGCTCCACAATTACATATTGTCCCAAATGTCCTCGCATCATAAAAAATGATTTGTCCTCTCGTTTTTGTAGCCACCATCCATAACCATATTGAGGGCTCTCCGAAAATCGAGGTGTTAAGGATTTTGCAATAAATGCAGAATCTAACACTTGTTTACCATTCCATTTCCCATGGTCTTTATAGAGTTTTCCAAAGCGTGCAAAGTCTTTTGCGTTACTCGCAATACAGCAGTAGGCTTTAACGAGGTCATTCTCTTTACTATCCACTTGCCAGAGGGTTTGATTTTCGCTCCCCAAGGGTTTCCAAAAACTTTCTGTAAGATAATCGTATAGTTTTTTCCCTGTTGCTTTTTCTATGACCATTGCCAACAACTGCGTGTCTCCACTCGCATATTTATAAGATTTTCCAGGTTCATTCACGACTTTGAGTCCCAAAATCACGTTTTCTAAATCATCGTCAAAATAGGCACGGGTTGTGATGGAGAGTGGTGAATAATATTTTTCGTCCCAATTGGTCCCTGATGCCATTGATGACAAATCTCCTACGGTCATTTGTGCGGCTAATCCTTCACTAAATTCAGGGAAGAATTCTCCTACAGGCTGGTCTAAACTTTTGATGTATCCATCGCTAATTGCTTTCCCTAAAAGTCCCGACACATAACTTTTGGCCATTGAAAATGAATTGGTTTTGGAATTTTCATCAAATCCGTCATAATAGTTTTCAAACCAGATACTGTCATTTTTGATGATTACATAGGCAATCGTTCCTGTTTTTTTGTTGAAATCACTTAAGACTTCTGTCTCTGGGACGCTGTTAAAATCTTCATGAACAGGCCACGGTTGTGGCACATCATTTTCAATCACTACATTGTCAAATTCTTTATAGTCTTCTAAATAGGCTGTTGTGTACCCTTTGGCATATATAGTGCGGACTGCCTTTAAAAGGTAATCGGTATCTGTGATATAGAGAATTGCAATGAGTACTGCAACGAGAATTAATAGTCGTGTTATGAATTTTTTCATTTGTGTGTGTTTATAACATTGTAAATATAAAATAAATCCGACACCCAATACTTCTTATTTTAGTAAATAAAAAATCCCGCCGTTATAGCTTGGTGCAGCATAAATAACTTTTCCAGAGATTGCAGAATGGGAGCCCACCTCACCCCTAAATAAAAAACAATATTAGCTAATTTTAATCAAAAAAACGAAAGCACTAACGTATTAGTTTTACAACATCTTTAGCAAAATAGCTTGCAATGAGGTCTGCCCCAGCGCGTTTAAAGGCCATTGTTGTTTCTAGCATTGCTTGATCGTGATTGAGCCATCCTTTTTCGCTTGCAGCTTTGATCATGGCATATTCGCCACTCACTTGATAAGCCGCCACAGGCACATCAAATTCGTTTTTAATTTCCCGAAGTATATCTAAATATGCCAAACCTGGCTTCACCATTACAATGTCTGCACCTTCGTCAATGTCCATTTCGGTTTCCCTTAATGCCTCAAAACGGTTGGCGTAATCCATCTGATAGGTTTTTTTGTCTTTTGGAATATTTTTAGAATCTACAGGAGCAGAATCTAAGGCATCTCTAAAAGGTCCATAAAATGAAGAGGCGTATTTGGCACTGTAACTCATGATCCCCGCATCAACATAGTCGTTGTCTTCAAAGGCTTCACGAATGCTGAGAATCCGTCCGTCCATCATATCACTAGGCGCCACAAAATCTGCACCTGCCTCAATGTGAGATAAACTCATTCCTGTCAAAATTTCTACGGTAGTATCATTTTGAATAATTCCATTAGAAACAATTCCATCGTGACCATAAATTGAATAAGGATCCAGTGCGACATCTGTCATGACGAGCATTTCTGGACAAACATTTTTGATGGTTTTTACAGCACGTTGCATCAAGCCGTTTGAATTTAAAGCTTCCGTGCCTTTATTATCTTTAAGAATATCGGCTACTTTCACAAAGACGAGCACGGACTTTAATCCTAAACTCCAAAGTAGTTTTACTTCAGATTCAAGAGTGTCCAAACTAAATCTAAAATAGTTGGGCATGGAAGGGATTTCATCCTTGATCCCTTTCCCTTCTACAACAAACAAAGGGACTAAAAAATCATTTGGTGTCAGAACGGTTTCTCTTACCAAGCTACGGATTGATTCATTGGATCGTAAACGTCTATTTCTTTTGATTGGATACATAATATTAGTTTTAAGCTTCAAGCTAAAAGCTTAAAGTGATTTTTTAATGGTTTTGATTAATGAAAACAACATTTTTTTAATCTCATCTATTTTTTTTAAAAGTGCTTTAGAATCTTTTGTAGAGATAAATTTTAATTCATTTGACACCAAAATCAAGTACTCTAATTCATGAGCAGAACCTGATGAAATATAGAGAAATCTTATAAATTCCTTTTGAGTTTCTCTGCCACAACCTTCTACAATGTTGGTTGGGACAGATAAGCTTGCGCGGTTAATTTGTGAAACAAGATTGAATTGCTCAGACTTTGGAAAAGCTGATGTTATCTGATAAATATCAATCACAAGATCATGAGACTTTTGCCATACTTTGTAATTTTTATAATCTACCATAACTTTTAACTTATTGCTTTAAGCTTTAAACCTAAGAAACCCATTCAACAGGGTTTTTTAACACCCGTATTAATTGTTCTTCTCTACTGTTTGGTTGGGGATGATGGTCATATACCCACTGTACGTGAGGAGGCAAACTCATCAAAATACTTTCTATTCTTCCATTTGTTTTCAACCCAAAAAGGGTGCCTTTGTCATGCACTAAATTAAACTCCACATAACGTCCCCTTCGAATTTCTTGCCAGTTGCGTTCTTCTGGCGTATAGGGTAAATGGATTCGTTTTTCTAAAATAGGAACATAGGCTTCTAAAAAACGATCTCCCACCTCACTTACAAAATTAAACCACTGTTCCATATTTATATCTTCTGTGGCCTTGCAATAATCAAAAAACAGCCCGCCAATTCCTCGTGCTTCGTTTCTATGGCTGTTGTAAAAATAATCATCACAACGGTTCTTATAGGTCGTATAAAAATCAGGATTGTGTGCGTCACAGGCCTTTTTGCAGGTTTGATGAAAATGGGTTGCATCCTCTTCAAACAGATAATAGGGGGTTAAATCTAGTCCACCACCAAACCATTGATCGACGATTCCTCCTTCTTTGTTATACATTTCAAAATAGCGCCAATTTGCATGCACTGTGGGTGCCATTGGATTCTTTGGATGCAAGACTAAACTTAGTCCACAAGCAAAAAAATCAACATCACCAACCTTAAAGTAGGCTTGCATTGAGTCAGGCAACTTGCCATGAACACCTGAAATATTAACACCTCCTTTTTCGAAAACCGCTCCATTTTCTATCACTCGGGTACGTCCACCACCACCTTCTGGGCGTTTCCAAATATCTTCTTTGAAAGAAGCACTCCCATCAATTTCTTCAAGCTTTGAAGTGATGGTGTCTTGTAAATTTTCGATGTAATTATAAAATAGATCTTTCATTATAATAGATTTAGGGGGTTATGAACGATATTCTTTTACAGCGTCAATAAATGCTTTTGCATGGTCAGTAGGTATGTTTGGTAAAATTCCATGTCCTAGGTTGACAATGTACTTGTCTTTTCCAAATTCATTAATCATTTGGTGTACCATTTTTTTGATTTCAGCAGGGGGGGACAACAATCTAGAAGGGTCAAAATTTCCTTGAAGTGTTATATTTCCACCAGTTAAATATCGAGCATTTCGAGCCGAACAGGTCCAGTCAATTCCAAGAGCCGAAGCATTGGATTTTGCCATCTCACCCAAAGCAAACCAACATCCTTTTCCAAAAGCAATTACAGGGGCGTCCTCTTTTAATGCTTCTATAATTTGATTGATATACTGCCATGAAAATTCCTGATAATCTGTTGGAGACAACATCCCGCCCCAAGAATCAAATAGTTGAACTGCATTGACACCTGCTTTGACTTTTTCTTTAAGATAAGCAATGGTCGTATCTGTAATTTTTTGTAATAATTGATGTGCTGCCATCGGGTTTGTAAAACAAAACTCCTTAGCTTTATCAAAGTTTTTACTTCCTTGTCCTTGCACACAATAACATAAAATTGTCCAAGGCGAGCCTGCAAAACCGATTAAAGGAATGTCGTTGTTTAACAATTCTTTGGTCGCTTTGATGGCTTGATACACATAATCCAATTCTACGGTCACATCCGGAACAATAACATTGTCAACGTCTCTTTGTGTACGTACAGGGTTTGGTAAATAGGGTCCAAAATTGGGCTTCATTTGAACTTCAATATTCATTGCTTGTGGGATTACCAAAATATCACAAAACAAAATAGCAGCATCCATTCCGTAGCGTCGAATCGGTTGTACTGTAATTTCGCTCGCGAGTTCAGGTGTTCGACAACGGGTAAAAAAATCATACTTTTCACGAATGGCGATAAATTCTGGTAAGTAACGTCCTGCCTGACGCATCATCCAAACAGGGGGACGCTCGACAGTTTCTCCTTTTAGGGCTCTTAAAAATAAATCGTTTTTAATCATAACGTTTAAATATAATTTTGATTCACAAGTTCGATGACGCTTTCTACGGTAGGGATTTTCGCGACACGTACATCTTTAAAATATTTTTTTGCTTCCTTAGCGGTGCTTTCCCCAATACAATATGCGATACAGTCGGGGGTGTTTTTTTGTAAAAAACTTTGAATTGTAGAGGGACTGTAAAACATAACGCCCTCTATTGAACTCTCTAGTTTAGGGGCTTCTAGTTTCGTGCTATAAGCTTCAATTTCTTGAACTTTAATGTTGTTTTTTTCTAAAATAGTAGGTAAATCATCCATTCGAATGTCACTACAAAAATAGGTCACTTCAGAACCTTCAATAAATTCTACTAGATAATTTGCCAATGCTTTAGCATTTTTTTCGGAGTGTTTGACAGGTCCAATTTTCTGCTCAATCAGGCGTTTGGTGCGTCTGCCAACACAATAAATGGTTTCAAAATTTAGGTCTTCAACAGGGCAGTTATTTAAGAGAGCTTCTACGCCATTTTTGCTAGTGATAACCACATTTTTATGAGCGGCTTTTAAAAACAGCGGCTTGATTCTATTTGTGGCTGTTTTGACAAAGTCAGAACTCTCAACTTTAATGGTGTTGTTAAATAAATCTTTTTGACCTTGACTTAATAATTTTGAAGAAAAAATAGTGGTTGGAAGCGTTTCTATTGCTGTGGTACCTATCAGTGTTTTGCCTCCACGACTTAAAATAAATTCAACACAATCATCAACAAGGGCATGGTGTTCGCCAAGTTTTGCGGTGCGTTTTGCTTCAATTTTTTTAGTTCCATCTGTGCTTAAAATAATCCCATGGAAATGAACTTCTTCTTCTTTGATATAGGCGAGTGCTCCAATGGGTGCGCTACAGCCACCCTCTAATTTATTTAAAAACTCACGTTCAATTCTTGTAGATATTTCAGTTTCTTCATGGTTAAGCGGCGCACAGGCTTCCATAGCTTCAAGATTCGATTTTAAGGTTGCAATCATCAGCGCCCCTTGTGCTGGTGCGGGAACCATCCATTCCAAATTTACAGAGTTTTCAGGGGTTAGTTCTAGACGCCCCAATCCGGCTGCTGCAAAGATGGCACCATTCCAGTCGCTGTTTTTTAATTTTTCAAGACGGGTATTTACATTTCCTCTTAAACCTACGATACTATGGGTAGGGTAGCGGTTGAGCCATTGTGCTTTTCTTCGTAAACTTCCGGTTGCAATCACAGCATTTTTTTGAGCTAGAAACTCTTCATTTTTTTTAAAAACAAGTGTATCTCTAATGTTTCCACGTTTCAAAACAGCTGCTTGAACGATCCCTTCTGGCAGCACCGTAGGCACATCTTTTAAGGAATGAACAGCAATATCAATTTCCTCATTTAGCAATGCAATATCCAAAGTACGTGTAAAAACTCCTGTAATCCCAAGTTCATAAATGGGTTTATTTAAAACCAAGTCCCCTGTAGACTTTACCGGAACCAATACGGTTTCATGCCCTAAATGTTGGAGTTGTGATTGGACGGTTTTTGCTTGCCAAAGCGCAAGAGCACTATCACGTGTACCGATTCGAATAATTTTAGACATGGCTTTTAGAATCTAATTGAAACACCTTTTTGATGAGTTCGAGACTTTCACTTCTAGAGTTTGTTTCGTCCTTTAGATGGTGTGCAAAGTGGTTGGTTATTTTCTGAACTAAATTGGCACTGATTAACTCCGCTTGTGCTTCATTAAATTCATTTGTTTTTTTTCGTTGAGCATCCACTTCAGCAGTAGCAAACACTTCTAATTTTTGTTTGAGTGCTTTGATTGTGGGCGCAAATTTTCGGTTATCTACCCAGGCTTCAAACTCCGTTTGAATGTCACTAATGATACTTTCAGCAATCGGAATATATACCTTTCTTTTCTCTAATGTTTCATCGGTCATTTGAGATAAATGGTCTAAGTGTACCAAGGTGACCAATGGCAGTTCCATCACGTTTTCATTAACGTTTTTAGGAATTGATAAATCAAGAATCAGTAAAGGTTTTTTGTTTTGAATAAGGTGTTTATCAATTGTTGGGTTTTGTGCTCCAGTTGCCACAATTAAAATATCGGTATTCCCGATTTCCTCTTGTAATTGACTGTAATCTTTGACCAGAAGTTTAAATTTCCCTGCGATTTTATCTGCTCTGTCACGTGTGCGATTTATAAGCGTAATGTGCTCGTTTTTCGTGTGCTTTATAAGGTTTTCACAAGTGTTTCGTCCAATTTTTCCAGTTCCAAAAAGCAAGATGTTTTTGGAAGAAATTTCATTTATAGTTTTTTTGATATAATGTACAGAAGCAAAAGAGACGGAGGTGGCTCCTGACGACAATTCTGTTTCTGTTTTTATGCGTTTACTAGCTTGAATCACCGCATTAATCAAACGCTCTAAATAGGCGTTAAGTAGTTGGTGTTTTTTAGAAACTTTTGCACTTAGTTTTAGTTGGCTAATAATTTCAAAATCGCCTAAAATCTGACTGTCTAAACCAGCACCAACTTTAAACATATGCTGAATGGCATCACTATTTTTATAGACATATGCCACACTTTGAAAATCCTCAACAGTGCCTTGTGTATTGTCACAAAGTAATTTAATAAGTTCAAAAGGGTGTCTAGCAAAACCGTATATTTCGGTGCGGTTACATGTAGAGGTTGCCACTAAACTTTTTATGCCACTAGCTTTGGCTTGAACCAATAAATTTGTTTTAGCAGTTTTGTCTAAACTAAATTCCCCACGCATTTTAGCATCGGCCTTTTTATAGCTGAGGCCAATCACATAGAAATAGGTTTTTTCTGATTTATTGAATTGTTCCATTAATATATTTGGAAATATTTCGTCACAAAAATAATTGCTTTGATTTGTAAAAAATAACGCTAGAAGAACTTTATATGTCGTTTAGAGGTTTGCATGTATTATTTACTTATTTTTGTTCAAATTATTATTTTTGCAGGTAAAAATAAAGACAACTAATAATTTTTATTTATAATGAGTCTAAATAAAGACAGCTTCAAAAGTGCGGAATCTCTTCCAAAAAATATCGCTCAAGGATCTTTTTTAGAAACAGCGGTCGAGACGGGATTTATTGTTATGACGTATCAGAACGAAACTTCTGAAGTTCAACTCCTTGAAAAGGAAATAGATAGCTCGTACATTCAATTTCACTTTTGCTTGAAAGGACAGAGTAAGTTTGTGTTTAACAACGGAACTTACAGTCTTAACATTTCTGAAGAAAATTCACTATTACTTTACAACCCCCAAAGAGATTTGCCGATTTATTTAGAGGTTGACCCAAAAACTTGGGTTGTATCGTTATTAATTTCTATTAAAAAATTCCACGGATTATTTTCCCATGAAGCGGATTATATCACATTTTTAAGCGAAGACAATCAAGATAAAAAATATTATAAAGACGGACATATTTCTCCCTCTATGGCCATTGTTTTAAACCAACTTATTAATTACAATTTAAATTCCACCATCAAGTCTTTATATTTTAAAGGGAAAGCGTATGAGTTGTTAAGTTTGTATTTTAATAGGGGTGAAGAAGTAAACATTGAGCAATGTCCTTTTTTGGTTGATGATTCAAATGTTGTTAGAATCAGGCAAGCCAAAGACATTATTATCAACCGTCTTTCGGAGCCTCCAACCTTATCGGCTTTAGCCGTTGAAATTGATTTGAGCCTCAAGAAACTCAAAGAAGGATTTAAGCAAATTTACGGGACAACGGTTTATGGATTTTTATTTGATTATAAAATGGAACTTGCTCGAAAATTATTAGAATCTGGCGCTCATAACGTCAATGAAGTTGGACTTAAAGTAGGCTACAGTACGGCCAGTCATTTTATTTCAGCATTTAAAAAACAATATGGGACCACTCCCAAAAAATACATTCAATCTCTTAATTAACCAATATGAAAGGCGTTTTATTAGTAAACCTCGGGTCTCCAGATAGTCCCACTCCAAAAGATGTTAAAAAATATTTAGGTGAATTTTTGATGGACGAACGCGTAATCGATGTTCCTCTATGGGCACGAACCCTTTTAGTCAAAGGCATTATTTTAAATACACGCCCTAAACAATCGGCAAAAGCGTATAAAAAAATATGGTGGGAAGAAGGGTCTCCATTGATTGTTTTATCCGAACGTTTAGAAAATAAACTTAAAAAAGAAGTCGAATTGCCCGTAGCACTCGCCATGCGTTATGGCAGCATGACCATTAAAAATGGACTTCAAAAATTAGTCGATCAAGGGGTTGATGAGGTTTTAATTGTTCCCTTATATCCACAATATGCAATGGCTACGACCGAAACAATTTTGGTACTCGCTAAAGAATTAAGAGATGCATACTTTCCACAATTGACACTTTCGGACTTACCCCCATTTTACAACAATCCGGAATATATTAAAGTCTTATCCAATACGATTAAAGAATCGTTAAAAGGAAAAACATACGAACATTTATTGTTTTCTTATCACGGAATTCCAGAACGTCACATCCGTAAAAGTGACATCACGAAGTCCCATTGTAAAATTGACAAGTCGTGTTGTGTTACCCCTTCAGAAGCACATGCCTATTGTTATAAACACCAATGTCTTGAAGTCACCCGTTTGGTGGGCGAAGAATTAGGTCTTGAGGATGCGGTCTATTCAACTTCGTTTCAATCGCGTTTAGGATTTGATCCTTGGTTGCAGCCTTACACCGACCGTACAATTGAGCGTTTAGGAAAAGAAGGCACAAAATCCATGGCGATTGCAACTCCCGCTTTTGTAAGTGATTGCCTTGAAACCCTAGAAGAAATTGCAATGGAAGGCGAAGAAATTTTTCACGAAGTAGGGGGTAAAGATTTCACAACCATTCCCTGTTTAAATGACGATCCGGCTTGGGTATCGCTTCTTGCTAAATGGGTTACAGAATGGGCTTCAAAATAATTTAGACTGGATGCAAAAATCTACCTCACAAGACTTTGGCACTGAAACGATTGGTAAACTATTAATCAAACAGGCTGTTCCAGCATCCATTGGAATTTTAGTCATGTCGCTTAATATTTTAGTTGATACAATTTTTGTGGGGCATTGGATTGGTTCGCAAGCCATTGCGGCAATTAATGTGGTACTGCCAGTCTCATTTTTTATTGCTGCTTTGGGAATGTCTATAGGGATTGGAGGATCTTCTATTATTTCTAGAGCACTCGGAGCAAAAGAGGTGCCAAAAGCCTTTAAAACGTTTGGAAATCAAATTACAATGACTTTGTTGTTGACGGTTGTACTTGTGTTTTTTGGGTTGTATTATATTGATGGGATTATACCAACGTTTGGTGGCAAAGGGACTATTTTTGAGCCTGCAAAAATATACTACAGAATTGTACTCTATGGAGTTCCTTTTTTAGCCTTGTCTATGATGGGAAATACGGTGATTAGAGCCGAAGGCAAACCCAAATTCGCGATGTATGCGATGATGATTCCATCGGTTTCAAATTTAGTATTAGATGTCCTTCTAATAAATGTGATGGATTTGGGAATGATGGGTGCAGCTTGGGCTACAACAGGTTCTTATGTACTATGTTTTTCGTTTATTTTATGGTTTTTTCTTTCCAAAAATTCTGAAATGAAAATTTCATGGCCACATTTTAAACTCCAAAAAACAATTGTATCAGAAATCAGTAATCTAGGTTCAGTGACCCTATCACGACAAGCCATTGTGAGTATTACCTATTTGTTAATGAACACTATTTTATATGATTTCGGCGGAGAAACATCGGTGACATCCTATGCAATAGTCTCTCGAATGCTAATGTTTGCACTGTTTCCGATTTTTGGAATTACACAAGGTTTTGTTCCCATAGCAGGTTATAATTATGGGGCTCATAATTATGAACGCGTCAAAAAAACCATCCGAATTGCAATTACATATTCGATGGCGTTGGCGTTTCTAATCTTTGTGTTGTTGATTGGGTTCCCAGAACTGATTACGCGCATGTTTACTACAGATCCTTTGGTAATTGAAAAAACACCTGTTGCGATGCGTTGGGTCTTTGCAGCCACTCCCATTATCGCAATTCAGCTGATTGGATCCGCCTATTTTCAGGCCGTAGGGAAAGCAGTACCCGCTCTTTTGTTGACCTTGTCTCGACAAGGGTTTTTCTTTATTCCTCTCATTTTTATACTACCTTTATGGTATGGGGAACTCGGTGTTTGGATGGCGTTTCCAGCCTCAGATGTGTTATCTACTCTAGTCACCGCATTTATTTTATATAGAGAAGTCAAGACTAAATTAATTTCAAAATCATAATTATGGATTCTTATAACTATATTAAATCGCTTCATTTGATTTTTGTAATCACATGGTTTGCGGGGTTATTTTATATTCCTCGTATTTTTATATATCACATTGAATCGTCCCAAAAAGCATCTCCCGACAAAGAAATTTTATCAACACAGATGAAGCTAATGGCAAAACGCTTGTGGTATATTATTACATGGCCCTCTGCAATTTTAGCTATAGTCTTTGGTCTTTGGCTTTTGGTCTTAGCACCCATTTGGCTCGAACAGTCTTGGATGCATGCAAAGTTAGGGTTTGTGGTATTGCTCATTATGTATCACATCAAAACACATCTTATTTTTAAGGAACTTCAAAAAGACCAAATTAAATACACCTCTAATTTTATGCGTATTTGGAATGAAGGCGCGACGCTCATTCTTTTTGCAGTTGTATTTTTAGTATTATTAAAAAACACCCTCAATATGGCTTATGGAATGTTGGGGCTTGTTGGGTTGGCAATTCTTTTAATGTTCGGAATTAAATTATACAAACGCACACGTTCTGAGTAATCATTAAGTGATGTCCTCGTTTTTTTTTCTATATTTAACAAAAGTCTATTTTTATGGCAAAACGTAAATTGTCTTTAAGCTCTCGTATTTTTATATATATGATTATGTTGGTTGTTGTCGCCTCCATACTTATTGCTGGTGTCACAATTTATCAATATAATGAGCAGTCTCAAGACTACCACCGATTGCGTTTGGAACGAAAGGAGGCACAACTTATTTCGAGTATAAATTATGTTTTAAAAGAAACAACTTGGGAGGTTAAAACAGAGAATCTCCCTCTGATTTTTAAAGATAAAATATATGAGGTTGCCAATATTCACAACGTGAATTTTAACCTCTATGATTTAAAGGGCGACCTGATTAAAATGTCGAAACCTAATTTCGATAAAAACACCATTGATACGCGCCTATCAGAGGATATTTTAGATAAACTTAAACAAAGTGTCTCCAAGCGTTTTGTTGAAAAAATCAAACGATTTGGGGAAGATTATAGGTCTTCGTATATGATATTTACTGACAGTAACGCCAAACCCCTTGGCGTATTAAACGTCCCTTATTTTGATGACGATTCTTTGAATTATGGCGAACTTAAAGCATTTTTAATTCGGCTGAGTTATGCGTATATCATCATGATTTTACTGGCTATAGCCTTTGCGTATTTTGTATCTAAATACATTACAAAATCACTTCAAACGATTCAAGAAAAAATGAAGGAAACGCGCTTGGGAAAACGCAATCAAAAAATAGAACTTAAAGGAGCAAGTTCAGAGATTTCCGCTTTGGTTGAATCCTACAATAATATGATTGATGAATTGGAGGACAGTGTTAAAAAGTTGGCTTCAAGTCAGCGAGAACAAGCCTGGCGCGAAATGGCAAAACAAGTGGCTCATGAAATCAAAAACCCATTGACCCCTATGCGTTTAAGCGTACAAAGTTTTCAGCATAAATTTGACCCACAAGATCCAGATATTCACAAAAAAGTTAATGAATACACCAAGACATTAATCCAACAAATAGATACCATGAGCTCTATTGCATCGGCTTTTTCAGATTTTGCGAAAATGCCTGCTCAAAAACTCGAAGTTTTAAATGTGGTTGAAGTTGTGGAGTTGGCTCTGGAGATTTTTCCAGAAAAAGACCTAAAATTCATTTCAAAAGAGCCTGAAATCATTGCTAATTTTGACCGGTCTCAATTGATTCGAATTATTACCAATTTAGTGAAAAATGCCGTCCAATCCATCCCTAAAGATCGCTCACCTCAGATTAGTATTCACCTGTTTTCTGATGATACAGACGTTATAATTGAGGTTAAGGATAACGGCAGTGGGATTACAAAAGCCATCGAAGACCGAATTTTTGAACCTAAGTTCACAACCAAAACAAGTGGTATGGGACTGGGCTTACCAATGATAAAAAACATGATTGACACGTATAATGGTAGTATTAACTTCTCTTCTGTTATAGATGAGGGAAGCCAGTTTACCGTACGTTTCCCTAAATATTTTAAAGATGAAGTATAACATGATTTTAAGTGATTTTAGTGATGGAGTTACCACGATCACAATCAATAGACCCACAAAGTTAAATGCATTAAACAGTGCCACTATTTTTGAATTGCATACGGCTTTAAAGGCTGCTGAATCGGATTTAGACACCAAAGTAATCATCATTACGGGCAGTGGCGAAAAGGCTTTTGTGGCAGGGGCTGATATTAGTGAGTTTGCACATTTTGATCAAACAGAAGGGCGTTCATTGTCTAAAGAAGGTCAGGATTTATTGTTTGATTTTATAGAGAATTTATCCACTCCGGTTATTGCGGCTGTCAATGGATTTGCGCTTGGAGGTGGGTTGGAATTGGCTACGGCTGCACATTTCAGATTGGCGAGTACGAATGTCCGTATGGGTTTGCCAGAAGTATCTCTGGGGTTGATTCCTGGCTATGGAGGAACGCAACGCTTGGCACAGCTCATAGGAAAAGGACGTGCTATGGAAATGATCATGACAGCAACTATGATTGATGGCGAAAAAGCACTCGCTTATGGGCTTGTAAACCATGTAGTACCTCAAGAGGAATTATTGCCAAAGTGTTTTGCTTTAGCAGATAAAATTAAATCAAACTCTTCTTTAGCAATCTCTGCGGCGATCAAAGCAGTTAATGCAAATTTTGCTGATGGGGTGAATGGTTATGACGTTGAAATTTCTGAATTCGGAAAGTGTTTTGATACTGAAGATTTTGAAGAAGGAACGACTGCTTTTTTAGAAAAACGTAAGGCTAAGTTTTCAGGGAAATAAAAAAGCCCAAACAGTTGTTTGAGCTTTCAGTTTTGTATCATCAAAAGGTATTGTATTAGTCAGCTAATACAATGATTTTATTAGCATTCATTTCAATAGCACCAGAATCAATGGCAAACCAATAGCCTTTTCCTTTTTTTTCAAAAAATTCTTTATTTGCATCATCGAGTGTAATATCTCCCGCGATTTTTACAGATCCTTTTTTAAGAATCGATACAATTGCGGCGTGATTATTTAGCATTTCAAAATCACCATTCACACCAGGAACAGAGACACTGTCTACCTCTCCTTTAAATATGGTTGCTTCTGGAGTTACAATTTCTAAATACATAGTCTATTTTTTAGGCTTCAGCTAACATTTTGTCACCAGCTTCAATTGCTTCTTCAATGGTTCCTTTAAGGTTGAAGGCTGCTTCTGGAAGGCGATCTAACTCACCATCCATGATCATATTAAATCCTTTGATTGTTTCTTTAATATCAACTAACACTCCTTTTAGGCCTGTAAATTGTTCTGCTACGTGGAAGGGTTGTGACAAGAAACGCTGTACACGACGTGCGCGTCCAACAGCCAATTTGTCTTCTTCAGATAATTCTTCCATTCCAAGAATCGCGATGATATCTTGTAATTCTTTATAACGTTGTAACAACTCTTTTACACGTTGTGCACAGTTATAATGCTCATCTCCTAAAATATCGGCTGTCAAAATTCTTGAAGTAGAATCTAAAGGATCTACTGCAGGGTAGATACCAAGTTCTGCAATTTTACGCGATAATACTGTAGTTGCATCTAAGTGTGCAAAGGTTGTTGCTGGTGCAGGATCTGTTAAATCATCTGCAGGGACGTAAACCGCTTGTACAGATGTAATGGATCCTTTTTTAGTTGAGGTAATACGCTCTTGCATGGCTCCCATTTCGGTTGCTAATGTTGGTTGGTATCCTACGGCAGAAGGCATACGCCCTAGAAGTGCGGATACTTCTGAACCGGCTTGTGTGAATCGGAAAATATTATCCACAAAGAATAATACATCTTTTCCTTGACCGTCTCCAGCACCATCACGAAAGTATTCCGCAATTGTTAATCCAGATAAGGCAACACGTGCACGTGCTCCAGGTGGCTCATTCATTTGTCCAAATACGAAAGTTGCTTTGGATTCTTTCATGATTGATTTATCAACCTTTTTAAGATCCCATCCGCCTTCTTCCATGGAATGCATAAAGTCATCACCATATTTTATAATACCAGATTCAAGCATTTCACGAAGCAAATCATTCCCTTCACGTGTACGCTCTCCAACGCCGGCAAATACCGAAAGACCACCATGGCCTTTGGCAATATTGTTAATCAATTCTTGTATCAGTACGGTTTTACCTACACCTGCACCTCCAAATAATCCAATTTTACCACCTTTTGCATAGGGTTCAATTAAATCAATGACCTTGATTCCTGTAAATAAAACTTCTGTTGAAGTCGAAAGTTCTTCAAATTTTGGTGCTTGTCTGTGGATTGGTAGTCCAGCAGATCCTGCTTTAGGTAAATCTCCCAAACCATCAATAGCATCTCCAATAACATTAAATAAACGACCATAGACATCATCACCAACTGGGACTTGGATTGGTGCGCCCGTAGCACTTACTTCGGTTCCACGACTTAATCCATCTGAGGAGTCCATAGCGATGGTACGCACTGAGTTTTCACCAATATGCGATTGAACTTCAAGGACTAAAATAGACCCATCAGTTCTGTTGATTTCTAAAGAATCGTAAATTTTTGGAAGGTCTGCTCCGGATGCGAATTCGACATCGATCACTGGACCTACAATTTGAGCAACTTTACCTGTAACTTTTGACATTACTTTTTTGTTTATAGTTTTATCTAAAAATGGTGTAGAAAACACGTGGTTTTCGCGATGCAAAGATAATAGTTTTAATTAAAAAACCCAGAGCATTGCTCCGGGTTTTTTAGGTTTTTTATATTCAGAAAAATTTATTCCAACATTGGGGAATAATTTGTTGGATAATCTCCTGCTTTAGCAACATTTCCTGAAGCTACAAAATTAGATCCATAGTGATTATCAATAGCTAGTAAGAAAGAGTTTGCCATATACGCATAGCCTCTTGCTGTTAAATGTACTCCGTCTAAACTTACTAAACCTCCAGTTACAAGATTAGCATCTAATGTGTAATCATCAAATACAATTCCAGTAGTTGATGCTTGTGTTAAAATTGCTTGTAAGTCTACATAAGCAATTCCATAACTTTCAGCAGCTGCTTGAACACTCATGTTCATAGCGTCAGTTGCGTTAATGATTTCTTCTAATTCTAGTTCAGTAACGACCCATTTATCAGCTAAAGGTACTGCAACTCCATTTACAGAAAGAGGATTGTTTGGATCTGCTAATGTACCTATGAAAGATGCACTTGTAAGTACCAATAAATCTTCTGCGGTTGCTTGTCTGTATTTAGGCAAAGCAGCAAATACAGGGTTTATTGCACCAAGATCTGTAAGATCTTCATCAACAATTACAACGGCATTTTGACCTGCTGCAAATGTAATTGTTCTTTGTTCTGCTTCTTCAGCAGTGAAGAATCCAGTCCCATCAAGTGCAGCTAAAGCGGCTTGAATTCCACCGTTATATGCCGCATATCCACCATTAAGTGCAGTCGCTGTAGTTTCATCTAAAGGTACAGCATTAAAAGGCACTGCGTTAAAATACGGTAAATCTGTAACATACGGCGTTCCTGAAACCACTCCATCAGCTCCATTGGCAGTTAATGCTGTTAAAGCAATATCAAGAACTGCTTCAAAAGTCGCTAAGTCAGTAATTTGATCTGCAGCTTGATCTGCTCCACCCGTAGCATACCCTAAAACATCATTTCCTCCAAATAGAGATAAAGTGAAAAATGATGGATTTTGAGCTGCTGCGAGTTCTATGATGGATGCGTTTGGTGTACTTCCAGTCAGTCGAGTAGCGTAAGGGTTTGCAGCTCCAAGAGCCACATTCGCAATATTTCCATATCCTGGTGCTACAAAGTGAAAACTTCTTGCGCCAGGCACTCCTAAATTATTGAAAGGTCCTTCGGGATTATTTAAGATATCTGTTGTCACCGTGACTGGTCCAATCACAGACTCCAACGGTGCTGGTCCTGATCCATTAAAAACAAGTCTTGGTCCTACAATTCGAGTCCCTCCAAGAGCGAGTCCTCCAAAGTTATCACTCATTGTGGGTTGTCTAAATTCACCACCTCCAGCTTTTGCAAATTCTTTAGACATAATGTTAGGCCAAGAATTTTCTTGACTTGCTAAGAATACAGTTCCGTCGGAAACTCCTGCACTAAACGAAGGGCCAACAGCAATGTAATTAGAGAAATCTAAATCTCCTGCATTTAATGCTGGAAGCATTGTTGTTTCGACGGTTTCTCCATTCGCTTCAAGGACGTCTTCTACGTCATTACATGCCGTAAATCCAAGAACTACCGCACTAAGTAATATATATTTAATATGTTTCATAATTTTGATTATTAGTTGTTAATAGTCCATGATAGGAAATATATAGATCCTATGTTTCCAGTTCCAAATGCTGTATTGTATTCAGTTCCTAACAAGTTTGTAGCACCTGCTTTGAATGTTGATTTTATACTTGGTACTGCATAATTGATTTGTGCATCAACGGTATGGAATTCTTCTACAACACCATTTCCAAAGGATGCTTCCCAGAAGTAGTCATCACTAAATCTGTACGACACGTTAAATCCAAAGTTTTCAAATAAGGCTGTATTTCCAAAAGAGGCCTTGAATTTATGTTCTGGAGTGTTAAAGTTTGTATTGAAATCAGGAAAGTTTTTATCTTCATCCATTTTAGCATAAGTATAACTACCGCTTAAATCGAAATCACTAAACACTTTTGTTGACAATCCAATAGAAGCTCCATAAGATGTAATCTCTGCTCTAGAGTTCGTGTATGCACTATAGGCTGTATAATCGCCATTGGCAATAGAAGCAACTGAAAGTCCGCCATCTCCAACAACCCCATATAAAGGTGCAACTACAATTTCTGTAGAGATAAAGTCTTTATATGTGTTATGGTACGCACTAAAATCAACAATTAAGTTGTCAAATTTTCCACGGTATCCTACTTCAAATGCTGTGACTTGTTCTGGCTTTACGACGTCTGGATTTGCAACGACTAAGTCTGCTGGATTTCCAGTAACTCCTAACATTCCTACTGAGCTTGCAGTATAAGAATTGTTATACGCAGCGGACCCCGTTTGAGTTATTTGAGCTGGTTGTCCAAAAGCAGCTTGTCCTGTTTGAGAAATATCAAACACATTTGAATAACGCTCTAAGTTGTTTGGTGCAGACCCTACAAGTAAGGCACGTCCTGCATCCAATCCAATAAATAGATCTTGTGTGGTTGGATTTCTAAAACCAGTTTGTCCAGAGAGTCTAATGTTATGATTTCTGTTTAGTGTTAAACCAGCAGCTAATCTAGGTGAAAAAAAGCCATCGAAAAATTCTGATTTATCATAACGAACAGATCCTGTAAATTTTAATTTTGCGTCAGCGCTTAATTCAAGTTCTTTTTGAAGTTGTGTATAAACTCCAAATTCAGAGTAGTTTATTGCACCATCATAATCTGTATAGATGGTTCCTGAAGAATTTAAGCTGTATTGTCTAAATGATCCCCCAACTTGAATGTCAACAACATCAATCAAATGCGAAAAATTATAGTTTGCATCTGCATGGTAATATTTAGAAGCATCTTGGAATTTAGACCCTGTAGTTAAATCAGGGTTGGTAATGCTTGTATTGTATGCATTTTGAAATTCAGCAGACCCTGGTAAAAATCGACCGGTATCTGCCACAGCTCTTGCATTGGCATGCGCTTGTGCATCTGTAGCGCCCCCTAAAGTGGATTGCACATATGTTCCAGCATATTCGCCAAACCAAGTTACATCGTCTTTCCATGCTCTATTAATGTTAATCCCTGTAAAGACCATGTCGTAAGAATCTCCAGCATCATCTGAAACAACATAACCTCTTACATAAAAGTTATCATTCTTAACTTCTAATTTATGCTGCTCTTGAAAAAAGTTGTTAATTGCATATCGGTTGATTCCTTGGTATATAGTAGAACCTGTTCCTACTTTTCCAATGTATGAAATTTCAAAGTCATTTTCAAAAGGTCTGTAATAAAGACCCCAGTCGGCTTTGATGCTTTCTGCATTATAGTTTGTTAAATCTCTTTCGTTATAACCTGTTCTACTGACAGCAACGTTTGGTACCAAAGCATTAGCGCCTGCTGGTAATATTCCCAAAGCTTCTAAGGCTACAGCAACTTCTTTAATCCCTGTAGAGACTTCATCTCCATAGACATTAATTCCGTTATAGTTTAGGTTGGTTGCTCTTGTGCCACCAATCATATCGCTATCCACTTCGCTTGTGGCAGCCCAGTCAGTTCCTTTAAGCCATCCAAAGTTCACCTTGGCAGCAAACTTTTCGCTAAATTTGTGAGCCACTCGAATTCCGAAATCTGTGTACGTATTGTCACCAGCAGATTCTTGAGAAGTGATTCCTCTTTTTAAACTTGTACTAATTCCATCGCTATCAAAAGGATTTTTACTAGTCATGAATAAGATCCCGTTAAAAGCATTGGCACCATATAGTGCAGACGATGCACCTGGAAGTAATTCGACACTTTGTACATCGGTTTCAATCATCCCTACTAAGTTTCCGATTGGAAAGTTAAGTGCTGGAGTTGAGTTGTCCATTCCGTCAACAAGCTGCATAAAACGATTGTTTGCAAATGTTGCAAATCCACGTGTGTTTACAGATTTAAATGTTAAACTGTTGGTATTAACATCTACTCCTTTCAAGTTTTCTAAACCGCCATAAAAATCAGCAGATGCAGATGTTTTGATGTCTTTAATACCAAAACGCTCCACCGTAACTGGGGATTCAAAAATACGTTCTGGAGTTCGAGACGCCGAAATAACAACCTCATCTAGGAAGCTTCCTTCGTTTAAAACGAGTGCTAATGTTTCATTGTTCTTTGTGATTTCTTGTGTAAGTGTTTCAAATCCTACACTACTCACTTGAATAGAGAAAGGAGGGTTTTGATCAACGTTTAGAGAAAAGTTACCATCAAAGTCTGTAACGACTCCTGTTGAAGTTCCAACAACAATAATATTGGCACCTGGTAATGGTAATCCACTAGCATCGTTGACAGTTCCTTTCACTGTTGTTTGTGCAAAAGATGCAACACAGAAAAGAAAGACTAAAGTCTTTAAAATTGTTTTCATAAATTAAATTGTTTTAATATCGTATGGTTATAGTAATATCAAATTTAAGCATTAAAAATTTAATATTTCTTAAATTTCAGCACAAATATTATTGATTTGACCCTTTGGGCTTCTGTAAAAAGCAAGGTTTTTATTTTAATTAATTGAAAATCAGTAGCTTAAAAACACATGCAAGAAGTTTACTCCACAGTAACGGATTGGTTTAAAAGGGAAGTTTCATACAATTCAATCATGATGACCTTTACCATATGTATTAAAACTTCAACACTTACCAAAACTACACATTACACAGGATACCAACAAAAACTTTTCGACGAAATCAAACGACTTAAAGAGGTTGAAGGATATGGATACAAAAGAATTAGTTACGTACTATATGAGAAAGGTTACAGATCTATAAGAACAGATTCAATCCTCATACACAACTATATCTATTCAATATACAAGAAAGGTAAGATTAGAGAAAAGAGAATAAATCGAGAGTTTAAACCTACTGTAAAAGATATTTTAGTATATATTAGTCGATAGATTATGTTAAATTTGTTTAGGCAAAAAAATAGTTATGAGTAATTACCAAAACTTAAAAGATTCCGAAAAAATATTTCTTTTCAATAATGAAGTTTATCAAAAACAGGTGGGGTATTCCTATAAAGGGATTCATTCTGATCATGAAATTGAAACTGAACAAAATTTAAAATTATTGATGTGGGAAAAGAAAGGATACGAAATAATATTTAAACTAATGTTAAAATATGGTGGATTTCAGTCAGAAATTAAATATGATTCTTTCACTGAGTCAAAACATTATTTAAAAAATATAGATATTAATTCAAACTTAAAGGGTAAGTGGAAATATGAAACTTTTATAAAAAAAAATGGACTTACAATGGAGGGTCCAATTATTAAATCTAATTATAAAAAGGAATGGGATGAGGATGTTAAAAACTTCACCTGGAATGAGTCTATTCATGGAAGTTTCCCCCAAAATATTGGAATAAACATCCCTGGATTTTTACCCAAAATAGGATATCTTCACAGTTTTAAAATTAAGATCATTTATTTAGTCAAAGAAGAAAAATCCTTCTTTTCATCAAAAAAATATGTTGAAACAATAGAACTATATCCTTTCATCGAAAATGAAATTTTTAATGATAAAGGATACATACCAGAATATAATTTTTTTGAGGATCCTAGAGTGATAGATGAAAGACCTTCTGTACTAAAATATTCACGTTATGTTAACTTTTGGAGTTTTATTGAAAACAAAGATTATAATAACGGATATTTATTATCAGAAAATGATAAGGAGTTTTTAGTGGAATTGTATAATGAACTTAATGATTTTGTTCTTGATTTTAGTAGGGACATAAAACTTTCTATCGATCGAGAAAACGAAATAAAACTAAATGAAAAAACTAAAACAATCCAAAAAGTAAATAATTTGATTCTAGAGGAGTTTGATAAAGATCAAAATGGAGAACTTGATATTTTAGATTGTGACGATGTATTATTAGATATTGTTGAAAAAAATCAAGACATTATTGTTGAAATTGACTTTAAACTAATTAAGAATTTTGTTAGTTTAAATAATTATATAAAAATTAAAAAAAATAATTTAAAAAGAATATTTAAAGTACTCCAAGATATAGAGGAAAATTCTCAACTAGAAATAGTTCTAGAGGTACTAAGAATGAGTATCAAAAATTACGATTTATTAGTAATACATTCTACTAATATGGTTGTTTCTGTATTAACAAAAGATATGATTTCTTATTACGAAATATATGAGACATTTGATAATTTGGGAGTTTTTGAATCAAATTGGGAAAAGGAAATATCAAGAAAAATAACAAGTATTGATTCAAAATTAACTGATGTTATTTCATCACTAAAACAGGTTTGTAACTCAATTTATAGTATGGAAAAAACAATATCTAATGACATGAAAAATTTGACTTACTATTCTAGGAAGTCTTATGATACTTTGAATTCATCAGTCAAGGAAGAGTTGAGATCAATCTGTGATGGAATAAAACTTAATAATACATTGACACTTTTTGACACTATAGATTTTTTCTGATGATAACTTCTAGTTAATATATGAAATACTGGGAATTATTAGGACTTGGGAGTGAACCAAAAGGGATTGGAAAGATCATGTCCTTGTGTATGTTTATCGTAATTGTAAACGGTTACTTTCTTGAAGGTTTGATTGAACATGTGATAATAGATATAATAACTTACACCTGTGTTATCGTGTTTTTTGTACTTCTAATGTACAATTTATTAAAAAAATAGAAGGTTCAGAAATCGACCTAAATACTTGACAATCAAGTAGTTACTTACTCAACAGT
>Ga0209405_1000236_pt1 | contig 48009 bp, 43 predicted proteins | sample COGITO_mtgs_1105_6_FD_184803 | JGI IMG/M metagenome (GOLD analysis project Ga0209405, IMG submission 184803) | Pelagic marine microbial communities from North Sea - COGITO_mtgs_110516 (SPAdes) (version 2) | ecosystem: Environmental > Aquatic > Marine > Epipelagic ...
AATGGGGTGAACCCATTGAGATGGATGATGCGGTTAAGGCGCGTATTGATGCGCTCTGGGATGAGTTGGGGATTGATCTGGCGTAGTTTTAGTACTAATTTGCCGCAGGTTTTGCACCGATTCTAAATCAAGTTCCAAGCATTGAATTCACGTTTTTTATAACCTATAACTGAGGGGTCTCAGTATTAATCAGATCACAAATTATTTAGGTTTAGCTCGTGAAATGTTCGGTTTTTATCGCTACTAGCGCTGATGGTTATATTGCAACCAATGACGGAGATATCGACTGGCTGCAACAGCCTGTAAATCTTCAAACCGATAAGAAAGATAAATTAGATATGGGGTTTAGTAGCTATATCAATTCTGTCGACTGTATGATTATGGGCAGAAATTCTATGGAGAAAATAGCCAGCTTCAATCTTAATGAAGAGCAATGGTTTTATGGTGATCTTGAAATATTTGCGCTCAGCAACAGCTTGAATGAAGTCCCTGACAATTTGCGGGGCAAAGTTAAAATCCACCAAGGCGACATCCCCTCACTGTTATCAACATTAGAAGCAAGAGGGTTTCAGCACGCCTATATCGATGGCGGTAAAACGATTACGTCGTTCCTTAACCTAGGGCTAATCAACGAAATGACGATTACCCTAGTGCCAATTATACTGGGAGAGGGAATACGCTTATTTGGCAAAACCAACCAATATATTAGGTTGGTAAAGTCCCAGGCTGAGGCTTATACAAACGACTTTATTCAAGTTAAATATAATATTGAGTGAGGGAAATTCTGTGATTAACTACCGCCTGGCCATAAAATCTGAGCTGACCGAGCTAAAAACCTTTCTGTTTGATCATGGCCAAAATCCATGGAATTATCTGCCAGTGACTGGCGTTGACCATGAGTTTAATCTGGTCAGCCAAGAAAAAGCCTCGATATTACTGGCGATTGACGGCGAAAAGATGGCAGGTTTTGCAATCTTTTATCACCCTGAAGTACTGCCCAATCAGTATTTACAATACAGCAACCAGCAGTTAGCAATCTATATTGCAGAAGTCGTAATCCATAGACAACTTGCTGGCCAGGGTATAGGCCATAAGCTGCTATCGCTAATTATTGAGCAGGCACCAGACTTTGGTGCCTCGCTCCTGCTAATCGACCGCCACGAGGAAAACCTGGCTTCAGCTGGTATGATGCGCAAGGCGGGATTTGCTGAATTGCGTACCTTTGTGGATTTGGAGAGACGGGATTATGGTAGTCGCAAAACTACGGTGATGGCTTATCAACTAAGCTAAATTTTTGCCCTGCTGCTATGATTGACCGATAAAATAATTATTAACAGTGGCCAGGGGAAATCATTATGGAACAGTCCGATAGCGCTCCAGCGGTCAAAAGCCAATTTGATCTATTTTCTCAGCGGCGGTTTTTACCGTTTTTTGTTACCCAGTTTCTCGGCGCGCTGAATGACAACCTGTTTAAGAATGCATTGCTGGTTATTGTTGTCAGCAGTGCCGTGGCGGGCTCTGACAGCAATACTAACTTTATTACCAATCTGGCGGCTGGGCTGTTTATTCTGCCCTATTTTCTCTTTTCTACCACGGCCGGGCAGCTGGCGGATCGCTACGACAAGGCCATGCTGATCAGGCGCATCAAGTTTGCCGAAATTGTGCTGATGCTGTTGGGTTGCTTTGCGCTGTGGCTGGGCGATGTTGCCTGGATGCTGGCCATTCTATTCGCGCTTGGGGTGCAGTCGGCTTTTTTTGGGCCGATTAAATATTCCATTATGCCCCAGCATCTGGGTAGCAATGAACTGCTGGCCGGTAATGCTCAGGTGGGTATGGGTACCTTTACTTCTATTCTGCTGGGTACCTTAATTGGTGGCTGGCTGGTAACCGCTGATCAGGGGCCGATCTATGTGGGTTCCTTGGCTGTTGGATTTGCGATTATTGGCTGGTTAAGTAGTCGTCAGATTCCTGATGCACCGTCGCTCTCGACTGAGGGCGAAAATAAAGTGGGATTTAACCCTTTTCCGGTGACCGCCCAGAATTACCGGTTAGCGCGCGAGAACCCGCTGGTGTTTCACTGTATTCTTGGTATCTCCTGGTTCTGGCTCTACGGCGGTGCCTTTTTGACTCAGGTGCCGAATTTTGCAGTGGCTGTGCTCCATGGTCACCCCACCTTAATCTCTGTATTACTGGCCGCCTTTATTGTGGGTGTGGCCTTAGGTGCGCTGCTGTGCCATCGGTTCTCCCGAGGCAATGTGGAGCCCGGGTTGGTGCCTCTGGGCGGGCTGGGTCTGAGTGTTTTTGCGATTGATCTGTTTTTTACATCCATGAGCTATCAGGCTGGGAATCCTGTGGGTGAAACCATTATGCCCCTGCAGTTTCTGACCATGGGAACCGGTATGCATATTATGCTGGATCTGATGTTTATTGGTATGTTTGGTGGATTCTTGATTGTGCCACTGTACTCTATGATTCAGGAGCGTACCTCAGGTGATAAACGCGCCCGGGTAATCTCCATCAACAATATCTTCAATGCGCTGTATATGGTGTTTGGGGCTCTGCTGGGCATTGTCTTTCTGAGTATACTGGGTTGGACTATTCCCCAGTTCTTTCTCGCTATAGCTGTGCTCAATATGCTGATGCTGGGAGCTATTTTCTACTCTGCACCAGAGTTTATTAAGCGCTTTAAAATTTGGATAGCCAGTTTGCTGTCTGGTTCTTAGCCCTGCAAAACAGGTACATCTATTCAGTTTTAGCTCTCGTATAATGTCAACCCAATCGAGGCTAGTCCGTTGTAGGCCTGGCGGTCTCGACACTAAAATAATAAAGGTTTGAAAATACATGCCTCTGGTAAGCCAAAAAGGGAAAGTTACTCTGATACTGTTAATTATTGGTGTTTCTTTGATCGCTGCCCTTGCGCTATTAAAACCCAAAGCCGAGCGAGCGCCACTCAAACCTCGGCCGCCACTGCCCGTGGATGTGCTTGTGGTGAACCCCTCTGCTATAAAAATGACTGTCAACAGTCAGGGTACAGTGGCTCCAAAACGAGAGATTGATCTGGTGTCACAGGTGTCTGGCCGGGTCGTTTCTGTGGCTGATAACTACGCCAATGGTGGGTTTTTCCAAACTGATGAACTGCTGGTACAGATTGAACCTGCAGACTATGAATTTGCTGTGACTCGCGCCAAAGCTCAGGAGGCGCGGGCCGAGGAGCAAGTTGCTCTGGAGCAGGGTCGCTCCAGACAGGCCAAACGCGAGTGGCGTGACCTTGGCGACAAGACTGCCAATAAATTATTTTTGCGTCAGCCCCAACTCAATGCTGCCATAGCCACGCTGGCATCTGCCCGCGCTGATGTGGAAAAATCGAAACTGGATCTGGCTCGCACTGATATCAGTGCGCCATTTCAGGGTAGGGTTCGCCAGACCTTTGTCAATATAGGCCAGTATGTAACGCCCGGGACCAGAATCGCCAAGGTCTATGGTACAGATGTGGTAGAGGTTCGACTGCCCCTGGCTGACCGCCAGGCGGTGCTGGTAGATTTGCCAGTCAATTTTGAGGATAGCCAGGCGCAGACTTACCCCCAGGTTACGCTGCGCAGTCTTGTGGCCGGCGTAAGCCATGAGTGGCAGGGTCAAGTTGTGCGCACTGATGCCTCTATCGATGTGCAGAGCCGTATGACCTATGCGGTTGCTGAAGTTAAAAATCCCTTTAAGTCCTCAGCGAATGATTCGCGCCCACCCCTGAGTATTGGCCTGTTTGTGGAAGGCCAAATCGATGGCAAAACCGTCGAAGACGCATTTAATTTACCCAGACAGGCTGTCTATAAAGGTGATCAGATTTTAGTTTTGAACGATAAAAATGAGATTGGCTTTCAAACCATCTCGGTGCTTCGCTCCAACCCAAACAATGTTGTAGCGGTTGGAATAGAGGCTGGTACAAGAGTGGTGACCACCCGTATCGCTCTGGCTATCGCAGGTATGAAGGTTAATCCCTCTGATACGGGCAAGCCGGTTGTCAGCACTTTAGGGTCAGAGCCGGAGGCCGCTGCGGGGGACGAGTCATGAAGAGCCTGATCACCTGGTTTGTGCGCAATCCGGTTGCCTCTAATCTGCTGATGGTTCTGATTTTGGTGGGCGGGCTGTTCGGCGCTCAGGATATGGGCAAGGAAGTTTTCCCCGCTATTCCAGTCAATTTTATCAGTATTAATATGCCCTATCCGGGCGCTGGGCCCAAAGAGGTTGAGGAGCAGATTGTTATCCGTATCGAGGAGGCGATCTACAATCTCGATGGTATAAAACATATTACCTCTCAGGCTCGTCAGGGTCGCGGCTCGGTCACCGTCGAAGTTGATACTGCCTATGATATGAACAAGATGCTCAACGATATCAAAAGCCGCGTTGACTCTATTACCAGCTTTCCAGTGGATGCCGAACGGCCCATAGTAATGGAAGATATTTTCCGCGAAGAGGTGATTCGCATTGCTCTCTATGGCGATGCCAATGAAGCAGTACTCAAGGAGTACGGTGAACGTATACGAGATGATCTCTCTACCCTGCCAGGCGTCGACTATGTTGAACTCTGGGGTGTTCGTGAATCGCAGATTGCCATCGAGCTATCTGAGGCAGATATGCGTCGCTATGGTATTTCATTTGATAACGTGGTCAATGCCATTCGCCGCACCTCTATCAATCTGCCCGCTGGTGTCATTCGCGCGGATACCGGTGATATCCAGATCCAGACTCGCGGGCAGGCCTATTTTGAAGACGACTTTAAAAATATTGCCGTGACCAGTCGCGCCGATGGCACGGAAATCAGAATCAGTGATATTGCCAAGGTGATGGATACCTTTGAAGAGCGTAATTCTGTTACCCGTTTTAATAGTCATCCTGCCGTCTTTTTAGGTGTCAGTGTGGGCGCCTCTAAACCAGATGTAGTGGCCACTACCTCGGCGGTCAAAAACTATATTGAGAATCAAACTGATTACCTGCCCAGCAAACTGCAAACCAGAACCTGGGCCGATTTTTCTGTTATGTTCTCTGGCCGTCTAGAGCTGCTGTCAAATAATGCTCTGGGCGGCCTGATACTGGTGTTTGTGGTACTTATGCTGTTTCTGCGTCCGCAGCTGGCGTTCTGGGTAGCTCTGGGCATTGCCATTGCCTATATGGGGGCGCTGTGGATTCTGCCCAGTCTGGGTTTAACCCTTAATATGATGTCTATGTTTTCGTTTCTGCTGATTCTGGGCATTATTGTCGACGATGCCATTGTGGTGGGCGAGAGTATCTACCGTCATCAGCAGGAGGGCTACGACCGCCTGGCTGCTGCTCAGCTCGGTGCTCAGGCGATTTCCAAGCCGGTAATTTTGGCGGTGGCAAGTACCATGATTGTGTTCTTACCTATGCTTTTTCTGCCGGGCATATGGCCAAAAATGCTGTGGGGTATTCCCGCGGTGACTCTGGTATCCCTGAGTTTTTCGCTGATTGAGTCGCTATTTATTCTGCCCTCCCATCTGGCTCAAATGAAACCCGAGAAAGAGCCCCAATCCCAATTAGGGCTCAGGTTCTACCATCTGCGGCAGTGGTTTGCAGGCGGCATGATGAGTTTCGCCAAAAACAGCTATCAGCCCTTGCTGGCAAAAGCTCTGGACTGGCGCTACGTAACCCTTTTGGGCTTTGTGCTGGCCTTTGCTCTATCCATTACTCTGGTGGGTTCTGGTTATATTAAACAGCGCTTTATGCCCACTGTGTCGTCAGATATTATGCAGTTGACAATCAAGATGCCAGACGGTTTTTCTAAAGAGCGCAAACTGGAGATTATTAAACGGGCAGAGCGCGCCGTCGACATGCTGGCAACTGATCCTCCGATCGCCGAGCAAATCACTACCGACAAGCTGACCAACAATCAGTTGTCATTTATGTGGGGCGATACTATCCGCTTGATATTGGAGCTAAATCCTGAGCATAGCGGCAAGGTTGATCCTGCGCTAATTACCAGACGCTGGCAGCATTATGTTGGCAAGATACCTGAAGCCAAGAGCTTTGAGGCGCAGTCCTCTCTTTCAAGAACCACCTCGGGTCGCGTCTCTGTTGCGCTGACATCGTCCAATCTGGTGCAGCTTCAGAACGCCACCGACTATTTAAGGTTACAGCTTGGGCAGCTACCAGGCATCCGAAATATTCGCGACGATATTCACTCAGGTCGCTCTGATATTGATATTCGGCTGCGAGATGGGGCCGATAATTTAGGTATAGGATTAGCTGACGTAGCCCAGCAGGTACGGCAGGGATTTTATGGCGCAGAGGCCCAGCGAATTCCTCGCGGCCGCGACGATGTGCGTGTGATGGTGCGCTATCCTAAAGAGGATCGCGCCCAGGTTGATACTTTGGAAAATGTCCGTATCCGCACGGCCAATGGCGCGGAGATTCCTTTTTACTCGGTGGCAGAGGCTAGCTATGTGCCTGGCTACAGCAGAATCAACCGTCGCGATCGTGAGCGCAGTGTGCGCATCACTGCTGTGCCCGACGAAAACAAGATGTCTGCCACCGAGGTCGCCGAGCTGGTCTACTCTGATATAGCTGCAGAGATGCAGATGCTTTTTCCTGAGGTCAAACTTAACAAGGATGCCGAGCTGGTGGAACAGGAGGAGTTTTATGCCTCGTCCAGCAAGCTATTTGGCCTGGCTCTGGCAGTTATCTATATCTTGATGGCGGTTGAATTTAAATCCTATCTGAAACCCCTGGGCGTTCTGTCCGCAGTACCATTTGGGATTATGGGCGCCATCTTTGGTCATCTGTTAATGGGACTGGACTTCAGCATACTGTCGCTGCTGGGGGTGCTGGCTGTCTCCGGGGTGGTGGTGAATGATAATCTGGTGCTGATTGATCGCATTACCCAATTGCGGGAGACGGGTTTAAGCGTTAAAGAGGCTTTGATTCAGGGGGGTTACGAGCGTTTTAGGCCCATTATTCTGACCTCTATTACCACCTTTGTAGGCCTGATTCCCATACTGCTGGAAACTAGTATGCAAGCGCGATTCCTGATCCCTATGGTCGCCTCTCTGGCCTTCGGTGTGCTGTTTGCCACTGGTGTGACTCTGGTGTTTGTGCCCTGCCTGTATCTGGCCGGTGCTAATTTCAAAGCCCGGCTTATCAAGCCCGAGCCCGAGCCTATGATAGGCGCTAATACAGAGGGCCCTGGCCAGGGCTATTAATAATAAGCGGTCGCCGATGTGGTCAGCACCATTGGCGAGCCCACCTCTTCGCGCTTAACCACTCCGCAGAGTTGCTCTACCAGCTCCAAAGCAAAATCCAGCGCCGTGCCCGGGCCCTGGCTGGTAATGCAGTTGCCATCAACCACCACCCGAGATTCACTGTTGAGCTCTTTGGCATTGAGGTTTTGCTGAAACATTGGATGTCCAGTGGCAGTCTTGCCCTCAAGCAGACCCTTGGCACCCAGCACCAGCGCAGGAGCAGCGCAGATAGCAGCATATAGCTTGCCATCCTGCACCTGAGCGCACAGCAATATTTCCAGAGCCTGGCTGTTAGCCAGATGTTCGGCACCGGGAATGCCACCGGGCACGGCAATCAGGTCCCAGGCAGCATTGGCACAGCTATCAATACTGCAATCGGCGGTGATTTGAATACTGTGAGCACCAGTAATACTCAGGCTTTTATCCTGGGTAACCGCAGCGACACTGACTTCAACACCAGCTCTGCGCAGCACATCAATAACGGTGATGGCTTCGATTTCTTCGCACCCGTCGGCTATGGGTATTAGGGCTGTTTTTGGCATGTGATTTCCCTTTTTATCAATCCTAGGTATAGGTTACACTGTGCCGCAAACCAATGGATCTGTCACGGGATTGGAATGAAAATTTATATTTTACAAACGCAGGATCAGCGCACTCTAAACAAGGATTTGGAATGGAGTTCAGAGGCTGACCGCAACATTGTTTTTTGCACTCCCTTTCGAGATATTGCCCTGAACCAACTGATTGAACTCAATGCCAAAGATATTGATCTGCGCGCCTCAATTGTTGAATGTGACACAGACGCAAAAGGTGGCCCGGTGCTGACGGCTGACCTGCAAGCGAGCAACCAGTCCGCCGCCAATTCTGCTCAGTCAGACGCTGCCTGAGAACCCTGAGTTGTCTCTTAAGAGTAAACTGTCCCTTCTGTCAGGGCCTGACAAATCGGCTCTGCTTACCGGTATTGTCAGGGGCATTGAAAAAGAGAGCCTGCGGGTAGATCCCACTGGGCGTCTAGCCATGACAGCCCACCCCAGCGCTCTGGGATCAACCCTGACCCACCCCTCAATAACCACGGACTATTCTGAGGCCCTGCTGGAATTTATTACCGCACCCTCCGCTTCTATCGATCAGGTTTTAGACGAGTTAGACGAGATTCATCGCTACACTTACCAGCATATTGGGGACGAGCTGCTGTGGGTCAGTAGCATGCCCTGTCAGCTGGGCGATGATAGCAGTATTCCTGTGGGTAAATACGGCAGCTCCAATGTCGGTAAAATGAAGCAGATCTACCGCGTGGGGCTGGGCAATCGCTATGGCCGTCTGATGCAGACCATTGCTGGCATTCATTATAATTTTTCCGTGCCCGACGAACTCTGGCAAGAGTTGCAGGCAGCCAGTGGCGATAAACAGTCGCTTCAAGACTTTAAGACCCAGGGTTATTTTGCCACCATTCGCAATTTCCGCCGCTACTCCTGGCTGTTGCTCTATCTGTTGGGTGCGGCACCAGCTGTATGTAAAAGCTTTGTTCGCGGCCGTGAGCATCAGTTGCAGCCGGTGGGCGACGACAGCCACAGTCTCTATACACCCTATGCCACCTCTCTGCGTATGGGTGATCTCGGATATCAGAGCCAGGCCCAGAGTTCACTGGTGGTCTGCTATAACGATCTGGACCAGTATGTACGCACATTGCGATCCGCGCTGGAACAGCCCTATCCCGCCTATGATGAAATTGGCCTAAAGGATCAACAGGGCAACTACAAACAGCTAAATACTGCGCTATTGCAGATCGAGAACGAATTCTACAGCTCGATTCGACCCAAGCGCACCACCGCAATGGGTGAAACCCCCATCCATGCTCTGCAGGATCGGGGCGTTGAATATATCGAGGTGCGCTGTATTGATCTCAATCCTCTAGTTCCCAACGGTATAGACGCGGAGACCATTCGCTTTCTGGATACCTTTTTACTGTTCTGCCTGTTGCAGGATAGCCCTGAAACCAATAATCAGGAATATGCTCGTATACCAGAGAATAACCTGCGCACCGTCTACCATGGCCGCGATCCCAACCTAATGTTGTTGCAGGCCGACGGGGAGCGATCGCTGCGCGACTGGGGTGGAGAACTGCTTGAAGCTATGGCACCGGTGGCCAAGCAGCTGGATACAGCTCACCAGAGCAATGATTACAGCGCCGTTCTCAGCACCATGCAGATGCGTCTTAGCGATGCCTCCTCTACCCCTGCAGCAACCATGCTGCGCGAGATGGACGAAAATGGCGAAACCTACTATGGCATGGCCATGCGCAAGGCCTGCGAGCAGCGTGAATACTTCTGTGCGCGCCCACCAAGTCCTGAAACCCTAGCCAAATATGCTCTTCTGGCAGAGAAGTCTATTGAGCGTCAGGCCGAGATTGAAGCCAGTGATACTCTGCCCTTTGATGAATTTCTGGCTAACTATTAGCCCCGCCCAAACATGAACTATCTAGCTCATATCGCACTTGCCGGGGACAACCCGCAGCATCAGGTAGGTGGACTACTGGGAGACTTTGTGCGCGGGCCACTGGGACGGGGTCAGTTTCCAGCTGCGATCGAAGCCGGTATTCAGGCCCATCGCAATCTCGATCACTATGTTGACCAGCAGCCAGAGCTGAAGCTTTTTTTGCAGCGCTTTGAAAGCCCTATGCGCCGCTATGCAGGCATAGTAGCAGATGTTTTTTATGATCATCTGTTGGCCCGTGACTGGCACAGATATTATCAGCAGTCCCTGGGGGATTTTTGTCAGGGCTTTTATCGGCAGCTGGGACTCTATAACAGTGGCCTGCCGCCGAGAGCCCAGTTTTTTCTGGAGAGGGCGCCGTCGATTGGCTGGCTCGAAAGCTATGCCGAGGCCGAGCACCTACCAATAATTTTACAGCGTATCGGCGAGCGCCTGCGCCGTCCGGTAGCACTGCAGGCGGCGCTACCCATTATTGAGGCTCACAGAGAGGCTATAGATGATGAATTTCATCAGCTGTATCCCAGATTACAGGCTTTTGTCAGCACCACTTTGCAGGAAATTGAATTACACTAGGGCCCTGAATTAAACGCCCAGCATCAGGAGTATTTTGTGGTTTTGCCCAGTTACCGACTTATTAATCTTGCCCAGGCCGTCGCCGGTGCAGCTCTGATTGTTATCGCCATAGTCTATTTTCAGAACTATCTGGGACTGGAGCCCTGCTATCTGTGCATTACCCAGCGGGTATTTGTGATTGCAGTGGCGGTGATCTGTGCAATTGCAGCGCTTCATAATCCGGGGCAAAAAGGTCAGCGAACCTATGCAGGTCTGAGCATTGGCACCGCGGCTCTGGGAGGCTATTTTTCTGGCAAACAGCTGTGGCTGCAAAGTCTGCCTGAAGACCAGGTGCCTGCCTGCGGTATTCCCGTCGACTATCTGTTCGATAGCTTCTCAGCCTCAGAAGCCATCTCCATGCTGTTGCGCGGCGATGGTAACTGCGCGGAAGTGCAGTGGCAGTTATTGGGTCTGAGTATGCCCGCCTGGGTCATGCTGGCGTTTGTCGGGTTCGCCGCTGCGGGTCTAGTACAATTCTTGCGCAAAGCCTAAAGTTTGCGCTGGCACTGCTGGTGCTGCTGGGTTTTCAGTGGCTCGGTGAATTAGCGGTTGGCGCGGCGGATATAGAGTTGCCCGGGCCTCTGCTGGGTATGCTGATGCTGCTGGTGGTTCTGACTGTCTATGGGCGACCTCTGGAGTTTTTGGACCGCGCCAGCAATCTGTTAATTCAACATCTCTCACTAATGTTTATCCCCCCCTCTGTTGGCGCTTTTTTCCTTAGCCAACAGATTTATCAGCAGTTTCCCTCTCTGCTGGCCAGTATTTTACTGAGCACTGTGGCCGCTATTATTTTTATGGCGCTGTTGATTCGAGTGCTTCCGGGCTCTGCCAAGGATAGGCCTGACTAATGGCCCCGCTGAGCGCCTATTGGCAGCAAATTAGCCTTAGCTCCTGGGTCATTGGCCTGTCTATTGTTGGTTTTGTGGTCGGCAGAGCGGTTTATCAGCGCAGCGGTGGTAGTCCGTTTTTGCACCCGCTGTTGGTGGGTACCCCTTTAGTGGCTGGGATTCTGTATCTGGTTAGTATTGATTTTGATACCTATTATTTGGGCAATGGCGCTCTCAACTGGCTGCTAGGGCCAACAACTGTGGCTCTGGCCGTGCCTCTGGCCAAGCAGATGCGTCAACTGCCACCGCTGCTACTCACTGTAGCCACCACTGTGCTGATAGGCGGGTTTTTTGCCACTGGCTGCGCGCTGGCAATGGCTCTAATGTTTGATGCGGATCAACTAATTGTGCTGTCACTGGCGGCCAAATCGGTAACCACGCCTATTGCGGTGGGTATTACGGAGCAGCTGGGAGGCTTGGTAACCCTGATTGTAATGGTGGTGTTACTGACCGGTATTGCAGGTATTTTGACCGCTCAAACGATTTTCAACTATACAAAAATCACTGATGAACGCTGGCAGGGCCTGATTCTGGGCATCTCTGCCCATGCTATAGGAACAGCCAGGGCCTTTGAGAAAAGCCCCCGCTGTGGCGCCTTTTCGACTCTAGGTATGGGTCTGAATGGTATCTGGACATCTATTTTTCTGCCGCCATTAATGGCATTTTTGCTGTGAATATTTCTTCTTTGAATAGTTATTATCTGATTAAAAAACAGGTAAACTGAAATTCAAAGGGAGTGAATAGTGGAGGATCTTATCTTAGAAAATTGCCAATCGTTACAGCAGCACTGGGGTGGGGTCAGCGAGGTAATAGATCGCTGGCTGGAAGAGCGCCGTGAATTGCTGGTCAAATATTGTGAACTCAGCGAAATAAAGAACTTTGATGGCGCCAATGATGACCATGGAAGCATGCTGCAAAATTTTTGCGAGCTAATGGTCGACTACGTGTCTGTGGGTCATTTCGAAGTGTTTGAGCAACTGGCGGCTGAAGGCAAGGCATTTAGCGACAAAGAGGGTCTCGAGCGGGGCGCCGTGCTGATGGAGAAAATTCAGCCCTCTACCGAGTTAATTCTCGACTTTAATGATAAGTATTTAGCAACTGACGATCTGGATGCTCTGACCACAGATCTGTCTGAGATAGGTGAGACTCTGGCCCAGCGCTTTGAGTCTGAGGACAAAATGATCGAGGTGCTGCATAATTCTCATGTCAGCCAGCTTTTGGAAGAGTCCTAGGATTTAAGCAATAGCCATAAAAAAAGCCCCGATGATTCGGGGCTTTTTAGCTTTAGGCTGCAGGGTTTGTATTCTAACCCTCTCCGCTCGCAACATTTGCCTGTAGCAGCTCGACTTCGAAGATCAATGTGGCATTGGGACCAATAGGGCCTGTGCCGCCGGGGCCATAGGCTAGGTCAGCCGGGATATATAGCTCCCATTTGGAGCCCTCTGGCATCAGCTGCAGAGCTTCTGTCCAACCGGCAATTACCTGAGTAACGCCAAACTGGGTTGGAACGCCACGTTTTATTGAGCTATCAAACTCGGTACCGTCTAACAGGCGGCCCGCATAATGAACCTCTACCATGCTATCAACGCTGGGCCTGTCGCCTGAACCTTCGACCAGAATCTTATACTGCAGACCTGACTCAGTGGTAACCACGCCTTCTTTGACTCCATTCTCGGCCAAAAAGGCACTGCCCTCGGCAAGATTGGCATCGCCCTGCATTTGGCTGGCCTGCTGCTCAGCCTGCTCCATCTCTTCGCGCTTGGCGGTCATAACAGTTTCAAAAGCTTGAATGGCTTCGGCAATCTGCTCTTCCGTCAGCTGGGGTTCAGCATTAGTTAAACCGTCGTTAAATCCCTGCTGGAACGCGGCATTGTCGATTTCGATGCCTATGGTTTGGATATTTTTGCCATTATCCATGCCTAATAAGTAGCTTATTTTTTGGTCTTGAGTTTGCAAATCTGCCTCCTGGGGCTGGTTATTCATTTGATCACAGCCGGCCAGAGCAAGTAGTGCTGTCAATGAGAGAAGTTTCAATCGGTTCATGGTAAATCCTGTTATCGCTATTTTAAAATTTGAGTTACTGTTCAGTAGTTTAGGTCATTTAACCTCTGGGGTTAATCAGTTTTTTGGTAGATAAGGTCCCATACGCCATGACCTAGACGCTCGCCGCGCAATTCAAACTTTGTCAGCGGCCGGTAAGCTGGGCGGGCAGAATAGTTACCCGAGCCGGCGCTGTTCACAAAACCTTCGGCCTCATCCAATGTCTCGAGCATCTGCTCGGCATAATGCTGCCAGTCTGTGGCCATATGCAATATACCGCCAGGGCGAAGCTTCTCGCGCACCAGCTGCACAAAACCGGGTTGCACTATGCGCCGTTTATTATGCTTTTTCTTATGCCAGGGGTCGGGGAAATACAGCTGCAGGCGGTCAATGCTCTCGGCGGCAATGCATTCTTCCAGCACATCATTGGCATCGGCTAGGTAGACCCGCAGATTCTCGATACCCTGCTCTCTGGCACCATTTATCAAGGTGCCAACACCCGGGGGATGCACCTCGATACCAATAAAATCAGTTTCAGGTTCTGCGGCGGCCATCTTCAACAGAGAGTCGCCCATGCCAAAACCTATCTCCAACACTTTGCTACCGCTGCGGCCAAATAATCTGTCTGTATCAATGGGCCCGTCAGCTAGTTTGAGGCCATATTGGGGCCAGCTATTTTCAAAGGCACTGCGCTGGCCGTCAGTCATTCGGCCGGCACGCACCACGTAGCTGCGAATTGATTTTTTGCGGTATTCCGGTCTGATATCCATTTATTCACTTTTTAACGGCGGTGAAAAGTAGTAGCCAACCGCTAATAAAGGCCAGACCACCCAGGGGAGTGATCATACCCAGAGCACTGATACCACTAAATACCAGACCATAGAGGGAGCCGGAAAACAGCACTATGCCCAACAGCCAGCTTTTGGCTGTCAGCGCTTGTCGGTTTGAAATAATCAATTGTTCGGGCAGACTGACCAAGCCCAGCAACGCAATGGTATGTAAAAACTGATACAGCACCGCGGTGCGGAAGGTCGCCATCATCTTTAATGACAGACTATCGGCCAAACCATGGGCGGCAAACGCACCCAGCGCGACAGAGGTGGCGCCGCTGAGAGCAATAATCTTAATCCACAGCTGTTTATTCATAGGGGGTTTGGATGCTTAATTTGGGCAATAAAAAAGCCGCACTTTTATTTATACGTTCAATTTGAAGTTTAATTTAGTGCGGCTTGGAGAGGTCTCGCGTCTGCTTAGGCTTCCATGGCGGTGCGAACTTTCTTCATGGCATTGTTCTCAAGCTGGCGAATACGCTCGGCAGACACGCCATATTCATCCGCTAGCTGGTGCAATGTGGCCTTTTTGTCGTCCAGCCACCGGCGCTGCAGAATATTCTGGCTGCGCTCGTCAAGGCTCTTAACAGCAGCGGCAAGGCGCAGATTATTGTCGCCCTCGTAATCTTCGTTTTCGACTTGCTGAGCGGGATCAGCGCCTTTATCTTCAAGAAAGTAAGCTGGCGCATAAGCCGCTTTCTCATCATCGTCTTCTGCCGGAGCATCAAATGCTGAGTCGCGAGCCGTGAGGCGCATTTCCATTTCCATCACATCTCTGACTTCTACGCCCAGATCATCGGCAACTGCTTTGGCCTCGTCAGCGGTCAACCACTGCAACTGCTTTTTGGCGCTGCGCAGGTTAAAGAACAGCTTGCGCTGGGACTTGGTGGTGGCAATTTTAACGATGCGCCAGTTGCGCAGAATAAATTCGTGAATCTCGGCCTTGATCCAGTGCACCGCGAAGGACACCACGCGCACACCTTTTTCAGGGTTAAAGCGTCGCACCGCCTTCATCAGGCCCACATTGCCCTCCTGGATAAGGTCTGCGAGAGGCAGGCCATATCCGTTGTAGGAACGTGCAATGTGAACAACAAAACGTAAATGAGACATTACCAGACGGCGAGCAGCATCTAGATCATCTTCGTAGTAAAGTGCCTCGCCCAGAGATTTTTCCTCTTCAATAGAGAGAATCGGCACCGTGGCAGTACCCTGAATGTAAGCATTCAGATTGGCGCCTGGGGTCATCCATTCCATGGTTTGAAGGGCTTTGCTCATATAACTCTCTAAAAAGGTTGTCTAAAAACAGCTGGTTTATAAGTTTAGCACTAAAAGATTAGTAGTTCCTAGCCCCTGAAGGTTCAATTAAGAGTTCAATAAATATCAGGAGTTACGTGGCTTTGTACGAGATCGCAGCCTATTTTGGCTCAATATCCCGAAGATGTTTGCTCACCGCTATCCAGGCACCGCCCAATCCGAAGAGACCGCCCAGGCCTACCAGGCCTAAAAAGCCCAGAATACCCAGCCCCTGAAGCCGATACTGGCTCTGGTACAGCTCCGCTAGGTTGGCCACTGAACTACTCATCCACAGCAGACTGGCATAGATCATAATGGCGGCGGCCAATGCGCCAAATACGCCCAGCAGCATACCAGTGTAGAGGAAGGGCCGTCGCACATAGGCATTGGTACCGCCAACCAGCTTGATAACAATTATTTCATCGCGACGACTCTGGATAGACAGGCGGATAGTATTGCCAATAACCAATAAAACCCCCAATCCAAGAGCTGCTCCCAGGGCCACAACCACTTTGTGACCCATCTCGGTGAGACTGTGCAGGCGCTGTAGCCAGGCCATATCAATCTGCACATCGTCCACCAGGGCAAAGGAATTAATTTTATTCATCAGACGTTTTATCTGGCCCATATCGATGGGCTCTGAGACCGCTGGTTGCACCAAAAACACCGCTGGCAGGGGATTTTCCTCCAGATCGCGCAGCGCCGAACCAAAACCGGACAGCGCTTTAAACTCCAACAGTGCCTGTTTGGCAGAAATATAACTCAGGCTGTCTACTCCGGACATGGCATCGAGTTCTGCCCGCAAGCTATCAATTGCCTGGGGTTTGGCGCCCTTTTTAACAAAGACGGTAATCTGCGCTGAGGATTCAAAATGACTGCCCAGCTGGTCAATGTTTTCCACCGTTAGATACAGGGCCGATGGCAGCGCCAGAGCAATGGCAATCACCGCTACAGTCATTAATGTTTGCAGTGGTTCACTCAGCAGTTTGCGCAAACTGACGCGGATGGTATCTCGATGATGTGATTTGTAGCCCTGCCAGCGATCGGCAAATCTTATTTTTTTGCCGCTGGCGCCGCGCTGAGCTCTATCACGTGTGTTTCTGTCTTTAGCGGCCATAACCGGCTCCATCGTCGGTCAGCTCACCCTCTTCGAGGTGCATAATTCTTAGCTGCATGCGATTGATCAGAGTAATGTCATGGGTGGCAATTAATACAGTCACGCCAACATTCTGGAAGCGGCGAAACAGGGCCATAATTTCACTGGATAACTCGGGATCCAGATTGCCGGTTGGCTCATCGGCCAACAGTATGCGGGGCTTGTGAACCACTGCCCGGGCAATGCCAACACGCTGTTGCTCACCGCCAGACAGGGCAATAGGCTTTTGCTGCTCTTTCTCCAATAGGCCAACGCCATCTAGCGCTGCGCGCACCCGGCGACCAATTTCGCTGCTGGGGTAGCCAGAGACCTGCAGAGGCAGAGCAACATTGTCGAACACAGTTCGATCCAGAAGTAGTTGATGATTCTGAAAAACCACTCCGACCTGTCTGCGATAGATAGGAATCTGGGAGTTTGACAGCCGATTGAGGTTTTTGCCATTGATCAGTAGATTACCCGATGTGGGTCGCTCCATAAGCATCAGCATTTTTAGCAATGTGCTCTTGCCTGCGCCGGAGTGTCCGGTCAGAAAGGCCATCTCTCCCGCGTCCATTTCAAAGCTGACATTCTTGAGCGCCTCGAAACCACCGGGGTAGCGTTTGCTGAGATTATCGAAACAAATCATATTTACTGCTCAGTTATCCCTGCACTGAGCAGGGCATCGACAAATTGACTGGCTTCAAAAGACTGCAGGTCGTCCTGGGCCTCGCCCACGCCAATATAGCGAATGGGTACTGAAAACTTATCGGCCAGGGCAAAGATAACGCCGCCTTTAGCAGTGCCATCAAGTTTGGTCAGCGCTATACCGGTGACGCCGACCACCTCATTAAATTGGGACATCTGTGCCATGGCATTTTGGCCAGTGCCTGCATCCAATACTAAGAGTACTTCCTGAGGCGCCGTATCATCAAGCTTGCCTGCCACGCGCTTTACCTTTTTTAGCTCTTCCATCAAATTGCTTTTGTTGTGCAACCTGCCCGCTGTGTCGGCAATAATCACATCTATATTTCGGGACTTGGCCGCCTGGATAGCATCGAAAATCACCGAGGCACTATCGGCCCCTGTATGCTGGGCAATCACTGGCACATTATTGCGTTCACCCCAGACCTGCAATTGCTCGACAGCCGCCGCACGGAAGGTATCGCCTGCGGCCAGCATAACTGACTTGCCCTGCTGCTGCAGTCGGTTGGCAATTTTACCTATGGTGGTGGTTTTACCCACCCCGTTGACACCCACCACCAGAATAACAAATGGCTGTTGCTGGCCGTTTAAATCCAAAGGCACGGCACAGGGCTCAAGCTTTGCCTGCAGTATTTCACTGAGTACAGTCTTCAACGCATCGCTATCTTTAAGCTCCTTGCGGTTGAGCCGCTCTGTTATCTCCGCCAGTATACTGGCTGTGGTATCCATACCCACATCTGCCATCAGCAGCAAGGTTTCCAGCTCCTCAAGCAGCTCATCATCTATAGCTTTGCCGCCCAAAAACAGACTGCCGATGCCCTCACCGGTGCGAGTCAATGCTTTACGCATGCGCTGAGCAAAGCTTAGTTTTGTGGCTGGTTTTGTGGCTGATATTGTTACAGAGGGCGCCTCATTGTGGGGAGTCTCTGTCAGTTGGGTCTCTTCTGGAGCAGTATCATAGGCCGTCGAGCTGCGTCGGAAACGGTCCAAAAATGAAGTCTTTTTGGCTTCGACAGGCTTGTTTTCAGATGAGGGAGAATCCATGGAGGTTCTTATATTACGGTTATTGAAATCTAGTGTATCCTACCATTTACCCTGGAAAAAGTGGGTAAAACTCAATGATTAGGAGCATCTAATTGCGCGGCAATAAAACTCAGGGCAAAGGGCAGCAGAAGCTGAGAATTATTGGCGGCCAGTGGCGCAGCCGTCAGCTGTCGTTTCCAGTGGCGCCCGGTTTAAGGCCCACTGGCGATCGTATTCGCGAAACCCTGTTTAACTGGCTGGCGACCGATATTCCTGGCGCGCGATGCCTTGACCTGTTCGCCGGTTCCGGAGCTCTGAGTTTTGAGGCTCTATCTCGCGACGCCGCCAGCTGCACCGCCATTGAGCGGCATCCAGATGCGGTGCAGCAACTGAGGGACAACAAGGCTCTGCTAGAGGCCGAAAATCTCAGCATTATCAGTGCAGACTGCCAACAGTATTTGCAGCAAACCAGACCAAAGGAGGGCTACCATATTGTATTTATCGACCCGCCTTTCGATAAACAGCTGCACTGTTCCATATGCGCAGCAATCAACAGCCCTGGCTGGCTGGCGCCCGGGGCGGCTATCTATGTTGAACTGCCCACAGCGGATAACAGTTTCGCGGCCCCCAGTAACTGGAAGCAGCTTCAGGAGAAAGTCGCGGGAGAGGTAAAATACTGCCTCTATTCTTACATTGAGCCCGGGGCGTAATTTGAGTAATATGCGGCCTCTCATAATCTGAACGAGACCCCGCTCATGAAGACTATTGTCTACCCTGGTACCTTTGACCCCATTACCAATGGTCATATCGATCTTGTCGAGCGCGCTGCCCGGCTGTTCGATAAAGTGGTGATCGGTATTGCCAGCAGCCAGCGCAAGAGCCCACTGTTCAGTGTTGATGAACGTATACAACTGGCCTCTGACGCGCTGGCTCATGTGCCTAATATTGAGATTCGCGGCTTCGACTATCTACTGGTGAATTTCGTTAATGATTGCGGTGCAGATGCCATTATGCGGGGTTTGAGAGCCGTCTCTGACTTTGAGTATGAATTTCAGCTGGCCAATATGAATCGCGCTCTGTCACCAGAAGTTGAAAGTATTTTTCTCACTCCTGCCGAGAGATTTTCTTATATTTCATCCTCGCTGGTGCGAGAGATATCCTCATTGGATGGCGATGTCTCTAAGTTTGTCCCAGCCAATGTGGTCGAGGCCCTGTCTAACAAGTTTAGTCAGTAAACTACCTCTGGCAGCGCGCACAGAATACCGAGCTGCGCTGCCCAAGTTTAATTTCCTTTAACAGTCCCTTGCAGGCGACACAGTGCTCGCCTCCGCGCCCATAGACCGCCAGAGTCTGTTGAAAATAGCCGGGCTCACCATTGCCATTAACGAAATCCCGCAATGTGGTGCCGCCCTGCACAATAGCCGCGGCCAACACCTCTTTGATATGGCCCGCGAGTTCAATATAGCGCTGTAATGATATATTGCCTGCGCCTCTATCCGGCCTTATACCACTGCGAAATAGAGCCTCCGAGGCATAGATATTGCCAACACCGACGACGATTTTGTTATCCATAATAAATGGTTTGACCGCCACTTTGCGCTTGCGCGATAACTGGTACAGCCTGTGGCCATTGAAGTCTTCAGACAGGGGTTCAGGCCCTAGGTGAGCCAGCTGCTGATGTGCGCCCTCAGACCAGAGCCAGCAGCCAAAGCGACGCGGGTCGTGAAATCGCACAGTGGACCCATTGCTCATCTGCATTTCTATATGATCGTGCTTGCGCAACTGGGTATTGGCCTGGACAATCCGCAGGCTGCCACTCATGCCCAGATGCACAAGCATAGAACCATGTTCAAGTTGCATCAGCAGGTACTTGGCACGTCTGGATAGATGGGTGATTGTCTGCCCCTCAACCAGCTGGGCGAGATTTGCATTAACTGGCCAGCGCAGAGAGCCCTGATGCACTTTAATGCGCCTGATAACCTGACCTGCTATGGCAGGCTCAATACCCCTGAGAGTGGTCTCGACCTCTGGCAATTCCGGCATAGGTATTCCTAAATACGACTTTTTTGCAATTATGTGTAATCAGTGCTGGCACCAAGGAGCTGCAGAGGCCAGAATAGCACAGTTGTGGTATTTCGACTGCGGGTTGAGATTACTAGCAATTTTTATAAAATTCAGTAGAATGCCCCCTCCATTGAATTATCAGTTTTAGATAGGTGCGATTTAACATGGCGCTAGGCAAAAGACGTAAAGCAGAAGACGAATCACAAATTGATATGACCCCTATGCTGGATGTGGTTTTTATCATGCTCATCTTCTTCATTGTAACCGCATCATTTGTTAACGAAGTTGGCCTTGGCGTTAACCGCCCACCAACCTCAGATCAGCCACCACCAGACTCAGAGAACACCAACATCGTGTTCAGAATCTCTGAAAGCAATGAACTCACTCTGGAAGGTCGCCGCATTGATATTCGCTCTGTGCGAGCCAATGTGGAGAGAATGCATGCAGAAAAGCCAGAGGCCAAGGTGGTCATTAGTTCTCATCCCAAGTCCAAAACTGAGCTCTTTGTGAAGATTTCTGATCAAGCCCGAGAGGCTGGTGTCTACGATATCTCGCTGTCGACCGACGAATAAGCCATTACAAAAACACCAAAGGCACTGAATTTTGTTCAGTGCCTTTTTTTGGCTAAGACAAATAGCCTTTTATCCTAGACTAGATCCTAGTATGCATCATAGCCTGTGGCTTAACCTTGCATACAGAAACCGACCCGTGGAATCATGGGTTCTGGCATCAAAGTTATCGTTGAAAGCTGTACCGAAAAATGGCGGTGGCTGATCCAGGATATTTTCCACTCCCATGGTCACCAGCGACTCCCCGGAATTAAAGTGATAACTCACCTGCATATCCTCTCGCGACCAGGCGCCTGATTCTCTAGCACGGCTCTCAGAGACAATAGTCTCCCTGAGACTCGAGATATGCAGCGAGGACAGCGCAAACTCCCAGCGACCAAACTGCCAGAATAGATTCAACCGCGACTTCCACTCGGGAATGGAGCCGCTGCCCCCGGCTGCCTTGTCCACAAAGGTTCCAGCCAGATCTGTCCCGGGGGCTCCCGGCTCTGGCGCAAAGTTGTATGAGTCAATATATGAGCCACCCATATTGACTCCAAAGGTGCCCCAGCGAGCAATAAAAACACGCCAGGAAATGTCCAGATCTGCACCCTGTATCTCTCTGGAGCTCAGATTTTGATTATTGGCGGTCACCTGCAGTAGCTCGCCGCTGTCTGACCTTGTTATCAAATCAGCAAACAGGCCATTTTGAGCATTTTGGTTGATCAAAAATTGGGCATTGGCGCCGATCACCTGATCGACCTCTATCGAAAATACATCCACCCCTAGACTAAAGTTTTCCAACCCGTTCGGCTGATACAAAAACCCCATAGACAGGTTTTGAGATTTCTCCGGCTGCAAATCCTTGTTGCCCCCGGTAACAATCGAGTACTGGGTTCTGAGGGGATCTGCAGGCCCTGAGCAACCCGGCAATTCGGCCGAATTTTCAGCAGCGCAGGGGTCATTTAAAAATGCCTGAGTACTGCTCTCGGCCCGATATAACTCAAACAGGGAGGGCGCACGAAAACCCCAGGACAGACTGGCTCGCAGCATAAGATCTTCCAGAGGCTTGTAGCGCACAGCCATTTTAGGATTGGCGCGAACACCAAAGCTATTAGAATGAGTTAGCCGAAAGGAGGCATTGGCCTCCAGGCTATGAACCCCAGGCATATTTTTGGCCAGAGGAATAAGCGACTCCAGATACATTTCGGTAATATTCTGACTGCCCTGACTATCGCCAGCAGCTCCGCCGATCAGCTGATTCTGCAGGACAATATCATCTACCACTGTACGCAGACGCTCGCGACGAAATTCCAACCCCGAGGCAAACTCAACCTCACCGGCAGGCACAATGTCTACCAGCTGGGACAGATCAAGATTAATCGACAAGAGTTCCGCTTTGCCCTGATTGAGGGCCTCAGCGGCAATATAATCCAATTGATCCCGAGGCATGGTACCGGCGGGAGAGAAAATATTAATTGCCACACAGCCCAGTATATTGCTGCAGTTCTGTTCAGAACTCAGTCCCGCGGCAAGATTTTGAAAGTTGACCAGATTGTTCCAGCGTTCTGCAGCCTCGGTTTGGCTCCAGTTCAGGCTCAGCTGCCATTCACCATCGAGCAGCGTGCCCATAACCCTGCCATGAGCACGGGTTGTCTGGGCGCGATTATGTTGCTGCCTGGGTCCCAGTCCCACCAGACTAATACGCGCATCATCTATGGCCTGGCCAAAGATGTTGTAGGTATTGTTGGGGTCAACACTGATGGGGTCAGATGCAAACGCAGTCAAAACTGGCGCTGGTGCAAGGGTTATCTGACTGCGGCTGTCCACATAGGTCAGCTCAAAAGCGGCGTCGGTGGCACCCAGAGTTTTCAATTCCCCGGCAATATGGATCGAGTTGCGTTGCGCCGGAGCCAGAGATGAGGTTATTTGCCTGAAATCAAAAAGATCATTGTCAGTTGCCTGTCGAAAATCGGTCACCTCTGTACCACTCAGATTATCCGCAGATAGCGTCAGAATATCCTCGCCGACCCTAAGTCGTGCATTTGGCGTAGCACTGGATCTAAGATCCATACCCCCCCGTGCCCGGCCATCGGCGCTGGCAGAAATCGCTCTGTCGCGACTCAATATACCCGCCTGCTGGTAATGGGAGGCAGTCATCATCAGATCAAGCTTGGACAGCGACAGGCCGCCGACAAAATCATAGCGCCTGGTTTGGTTGTCGCGCTGAGTAGCAGAGCCGTAAAAGGCGTTAATAACCGCGCCTTTAAAACGCTTCTTGAGGATAATATTAACCACCCCCGCAATGGCATCAGAGCCATAGATAGATGAGCCGCTGTCCTTGAGTATTTCAATGCGATCAACGGCCGCCAGCGGAATGCTATTTAAATCTACCGAACTGCCATCCAGAGCATTGTTAGCCATACGCTGGCCATTGACCAACACCAAAGTATTGGTCGCGGGCAGGCCTCTCAGGGTAACGCTGGCCGAGCCATTGCCGCCATTGCTCACTGCAGTGCTATCAGAATTACCCATCACCTCTGGCGTAAAGCGCATTAGCTCGGCCATGGTTTGCGCCCCCGTCAAGCGGATCTCAGTGGCAGTTAAAATTTCCACTGGGGTAAAGCCACCGGCATTTAGCTGCTTAAACCTTGAGCCGGTCACTGGTTTGCCACGAATAATAAGCTCTTCAATCATGGGGTACTGCTGGATTGAAAAGGCTAAATCGTCCTCCATGGCCTGGCAGGCTCTGGCGGCATAGCACCGGGGCAGCACCACCAGAGTCTGCGGGCCCACCACTCGATACTCCAGGTCCTGCCCCTCAATCAGTTGTTCCAATACCTGCAATACCGATAAGTCTCCAGCCACAGCCGGGCGCATTTTATCGGGCACCTGAGAAGGGAAAATAATAGAGGCCTGAGTCTGCTGGCCCAGGGCGACAAACGATTTATGCAGGCCAGCAGACGGCAGGCTAACCTGGTAAACATCTGTCACTATGGCCCGTGCGGAGCCGACAAACGACGGTATAAAGGACAGGCCATAGCAGAGACAGGCATAAAAAAGGGCAACAGAAAACTGTCGCCCTGGGGTTCTTAGATGGCGGTAAACATTCACTTGTTTAGCAGGAAGCTTCCCTGAGTCCATAGACACTCGGCTGCATGCAGCTCACAGATCTTTTAGAGGACTATTAAACCTTATGGGTTGGGCTTAGACAACAGCCAATTATTGTCCTGCCGAGACAGTTCCAGATCAAAGGCCTGGGCCACGGCCAGCAATGTAGTCTCGCGCTCGCGGGATGAAAAAACCCCGGAGATCTTGTGGGCTGACTGCACACCGTCGCCCAACACAATTTTATGCTCAAGATAGCGATTAACAAGCGTCGTGGCCTCGTCCAGACTGGCACCATCGAAAATAATCTGCCCTTCCCGCCAGGCCGTGGCCTGCTGGATATTTTGCCCAGGCAAATCGGCTATACCTCTGGTCTCGCTATACTCCAGGGCCTGATCGGCCAACAGCATCCTGGATTCTGGTGCTGACACTGACGAGCCCTCGGCTTCGGAGACTCGAACCACGCCCTCAGTCACATGCACTCTGGCCAAATCTGCTCCCTGCCGATAGATATTAAACGCCGTACCCAGAGCCTGCACATCGGCCCCGCCAACATGGACAATAAATGGTTTGTTTTTATTGGGTGCTACGGTAAAGAATGCTTCGCCTCTGACCAGCTCGATCTCCCGCAGGCTATCCGAAAGGGCCACAATCACTGAGCTATTGGTATTTAGCTCTATCAGACTGCCATCATCCAGCACAACCTGCTGATACTCACCGGTGACGGTGGAATAGACCTGCCCATTGTCCTGAAATATCAGCACAGCCAGAGTAATCGCTGCCACTGAGGCAGATACGGTTGTCAGCGACCGCCAGAAACTGGCAAAGCCTCTGCGCAGTAATCGAAATAGATTGCCCTGAACAGAGCCGGCGGTTTCAGTTTCGGCATCTGGCATCAAGTCAGGCATGTAGGACAGAAGACCGGCTGTCTCCCAGGTATCTATAGCCTGATTCCAGGCCAGCTCATGCTGCTCTGAGGCCACCAGCCAGTCGGCAAAGGCCTCAATATCTGCCTCAGCCACGCTGTCAGAACGCAACCGCACAACCCAGCCCAAAGCCTGTTCAATGGCTGGACCCCCAACAATTTTTTGCAATGAATTTTTCCCTGTATTATTCATATCTCTCCCTGCACCCACAAGCGCATGCTCCTCCTTTGGAATTTGATTGCCCCTGTTAGACGTATAAAGCGGACAAATCCCCAATTTTTATCTGTAACTATCTTGATTTTCAATGCTCCACCTCAGCCACCACATGGCGCAGTTGCTTCAACACCTCAAGAATATACTTTTCGACGCTGCTCACGGATACGCCCATCTGTTGCGCGATCTGGGTGTAAGTCCAGCCTTTGTTGCGGCTGAGTATAAAGGCCTGGCGGGCATTCTGAGGCAAACCCTGAAGCCTGGAATGAACCAGGTGGAGAGTCTCTTTAGCTTCGAGCTCTCGCTCCAGAGAAATAGTTTGCGGGGCTGAGGTTGCCATGGCACTGAGGTCTTTAGGCAATTTCGAGGTCTCTTTATCTATATAGTTCTTGTGCAGTACTTCGCGGCGTATCTGGTCGATAGACATATTGGCCGCCACCTGAAACAGGAATGCCTTGGCATTGGACAGGTGATTCAGGTCATCCAGGGTGTAGAGCTTTAGGTAGGCCGCCTGAGCTATGTCCTCCGCGTCCTCACGACTTTTCATGCGGCGTGTCAAAAACCGCACTAGCGCTGAGCTATGCTCTCTAACTAATTTATCAACAACATCTTTGTTCTTGTAATTCATAATCAATCTGACAAGATAGTTTGCTGCGTCAATAGCACCTGGGGACGCACCAACCTTAATATAGTTTTGGAATAGTCTATGGGGCCATCGAGAGCCACTTTCGATCAGTCTGCGATCACAGCGCTACGCGAAAACCTGCCGCCACTCAGTGCTGAAACAGCTTTTGTCGACCCCGCAGATACTGCCCTGAGGCAGTATCTCGACTTTTATCAGCTTCCTATTCCCCGTAGGGGCCTCAACCTCCGTACTGGCGTTATCAATCTGCAACAGACTGAACAGAAACAGGCCATAGTCAGTATGTGCTGGATGCCAGAAAACCCTGTTGGCTCAGTGATTGTGGTCCATGGCTATATGGATCATATGGGCCTGTTTAATCATTTAATTGAGCACCTGCTTGAGCACCGTCTCAATGTCATCTGTTTTGATCTTCCCGGGCATGGTCTTTCAATGGGCCAACCTGGTTTTATTTTAGACTACGCAGACTATGTGGGGGCGCTAAATGGGGTTATCACTATTAGCCAGGCAATGTTTGACCTGCCCCTGCAGGCTATAGGGCAGAGTATGGGTGGGGCCGTGCTGGTGAAACATCTGATTAATTTTAGTTCTGAGGAAAGTTATCCATTTACCAGGCTCAATTTACTGGCGCCCCTGCTAAGGCCAAGAGGCTGGGGTTTAAATCGGCTGTTATTTCGGCTGGTAAGGCTTTTTAGCAGCAGCTCCAAACGGGTCTTTAGACCTAGCTCTTTTGATGTGGCGTTTCTAGACTTTGTAAAAAACAGCGATCCATTTCAACCGCGCACAGTCCCCATGGCATGGGTGGCTGCGCTGGATAAGTGGATTAAGGAGTTTTCCCGCTTTAGGGCCGATGACCAATTTATAGATACCCAGATCAATCTGATTCAGGGCAGTGGCGATAAAACATTGGCCTGGCAAGATAATCTGACGCAGTTTAAGCATCGGCTGCCGGGGCTACAGGTGCAGATAATAGCGGAAGCCAATCATCATCTGGTCAATGAGATAGAGCCTCTGCGCAGGGAAATTTTTGCCGCTTTAAAGCTGTAACTGTTGCTCTATGGGCTGGGCACATTCCTGGTATTGCCGTTGTCGTCTATGGCGACAAACACAAATTCACCCTCGGTCACCTTGCACAGGTCATCCTTGTTGTTGTGACTGATCCAGGCTTCGATTGAAATTTTGATAGAGCTGGTACCCACCGACATGATGTTGGCATAGCAGCCCACCACTGCGCCCACAGGCACGGGATTAAGAAATGACATGCTGCTAATAGCCACAGTAGCAACTCGGCCACTGGCAATTCGGCCCGCTAATATGGCGCCGGCCAAATCCATTTGACTCAGCAACCAGCCGCCAAAAATATCGCCATTGGAATTAGTTTCTCTGGGCATGGCAATGGTTTGAGAAATCAGTTGGCCAATGGGTGACGGAGATTCATTGATATTTTGCATCGAGTTTTGCTCTCTTCCTTTAGGTGTTAGTTTTTAGGTCTGGCGCCTACTTATAAATAAGCTCTGGCAGCCAGGTGGCCAGCTGCGGCCAGATTGATAACATCAGCATCAGCGCGACCTGCATGGCAATAAACGGCATCACCCCGCGATACATATCCGAGGTGTCAACACTGGCCGGAGCCACGCCGCGCAGATAAAACAGCGCAAAGCCAAAGGGTGGCGTCAAAAACGAGGTCTGCAGATTAATGGCGATCATCACACCCAGCCACACCGGATCAAGACCCATGGCTAATAAAACCGGCCCAACAATTGGTACAACCACAAAGGTAATTTCAATAAAGTCGAGAATAAAGCCCAGCAGGAAAATAACCAACATCACCAGCAAGGTTGCGGCCACAATACCGCCAGGCAAATTATTAAAGAACTGCTCAACGACCTCTTCGCCACCAAAGCCTCTAAAGACCAGAGAAAATACGGCCGCGCCGATCAGGATTAAAAACACCATTGAGGTCACTTCCGTGGTGCTCTGAGCAACTTCTCTAAGCCTGCTCATACTCAGCTGTCGGCGAAGACCAGCCAGCAATGTGGCGCCAAAGGCACCTACACCCGCAGCTTCGGTTGGAGTAGCTGCACCAGTCAAAATCGAGCCCAGCACGGCCACAATCAAAAATACTGGCGGCAGCAAATTGCGCATGGCTCGCGACAGTTTATCGACAGCGGGCTGCCCTTTCGGTAATTCAGCCTCAACCTGAAGCGCCGGCCTGGAAAATAGAATGACATAGAGGATATACATGCAGACCAGAATCAGACCTGGAATAATCGCGCCGACAAATAGGTCGCCAATAGACACAGTTTTCGGAGTAAAAATACCCATATTTAACTGTGCCTGCTGATAGGCACTAGACAATGTGTCACCCAGTAAAACCAGAGCAATCGATGGGGGAATAATTTGTCCCAATGTGCCAGTGGCAGCAATCACACCAGTGGCCTGAGCCGATGAATAACCGCGCTTAAGCATAGTGGGCAGAGACATCAGCCCCATGGTCACCACTGTGGCTCCAACAATGCCGGTACTGGCAGCCAACAGCGCACCTACTATCACCACTGAAATTCCCAGCCCGCTGCGAAAGCCGCCAAATAAATCGGCCATACTCTCCAATAAGTCTTCCGATAGCCGCGACTTCTCCAGCATCACCCCCATAAAAATAAACAGAGGTACAGCGATTAAGGTGGTGTTTTCAATAGTGCCAAAAAGCCGATTGGGCAGCGCCTGTAAAAACGCCATATCAAACAGACCCGCCGCTGCGCCTACCAGGGCAAAGAGTAATGCGGTTCCCGCCAGAGACAGCGCCACTGGATAGCCCGCCATTAATACCAGGCACACCGTTAGAAACATCAGAAAAGGAATAAACTCAGCCATCAGAGAATAGGCTCGACAGTTTCATGCTCAACAGGCGCCTGGCCTGCCAGTATCAGGGCACTTTTTAGCACTTCAGCAATTCCCTGTAATAACAACATTGCAGGCATAATCAACATCAGTGTTTTCAGCAGATAAATAAATGGCAGGCCATTATTTTCCGCGGAGGTCTCGGCAATGGCCCAGCTTGCAGCCACATAGTTCCAGCTGGTCACAAGAACTAACAGAGCCACAGGGATCAAAAACAACAAACCGCCCAGCAAGTCCACAAGGGCCTTTTGGTGTGCCGGGAAATTGCGGTAAAAAATATCCACCCGCACGTGGCCGCCACGCTTAAGGGTAAAGGCAATACCCAGCATAAACACCATGGCATGGATATAGGTGACTAACTCCTGCAGGGCAATCGAACCCATCTCAAGGAAGTAACGCATCACAACTACAGTGACCACCAAGACAACCATCAACAGAGTCAACCAGGAAATCACCCGCCCGGTTACCTCAGTAATCCCGTCAATACCCTTAATTAAAGTAGAAACCACGCTAATGCCCTGAATCATTTGCAGTGAGTTATCTCTGCATAGAATTTATAAAGGCCCGCAGTATAACCCTACCTGCATCTAGCTCATAGCCGGGTCCACCTGGTTTCTTGAAGCGCTTACTGAGCAATGAAAAATAATTGAAAAAAGTATTAAAGGTTATCAAACTAATGCCGATGATATCTGTGAGGATCCCTCTGTCCACCAAAAAATGGTTGCTGGAGGCTAGCTGACCCCGCGAATAAAAGCAGGGTTTTGATATTAACGGTGAGCGATATGACATCAGGTGACATGGGTATTAAAAGTTCACCGCCTGCAGAGGTGGTGCAAGCCAGACCTCCAGTTCAGACTGGAGGGGCCGCTGCTGCTCCCGCTGAAGCGCAGGTCAAGATTGAAGCTGCCAAAACCTCTGCTCAGGATATAGGCAAAGAATTAGCCTCCCGCAAAGGCGAGTCGATTAGTCAAATCAGCGACAATGCTGCCAAGATTCATGAGGCTTTGGAAACACTTAATGCCGCAGTTAAAAAAGTTCCTACGGCCCTGCACTTTTCTCGCGATGAATCTTCTCGGCGCTTTGTGGTACAGGTTACTGATACCAACACAGGTGAAGTTATTCGCAAATTACCAGGCGATGCCGTACTGCGCATGTCGAAACAGCTAGATTCCCTTAAGGGCGTGCTATTTGACGAGGTGTTTTAAATAAAGGCGGCTTAAACAGGCAGACAAACGGCTCAATAGTAGCCCAGTGACAGATTCTCCCCTAAAAACCCTGCCGGTTTCCCGACAGGTGGCAAAAACCTATGGCAATTATTTGCCACATTAACAGTATTCGCTGTTTTTTCGCACGTCCTTATTTTCTTAACCCGTTGATTTTATTCATTTTTACAAAATAATTGTGGCATGCCATAAAAAGTTGGCATTGCTTTTGCATTTCTTGGGCTAAGCGGTCTTTTTAAGGTTTTACTTTTAAAGACAACAGAATTTTAGGTAAAGGTATGCAAGAGAACCTTTTACATTTTTAACCAAGATCGGCACAGCTCAGCTGCGCACCCATGACTTAAATAAAGATGAAGGATTTTTACAATGGCAATTATTAATACAAACATCTCTGCCGTCATTACCCAGAACGCGATGGCGAAGAACGATCGCGCTATGCAAACGACTATGGAGCGCCTGTCGACTGGTAAGAGTGTCAACTCTGCCCAGGACGATGCGGCCGGTATTGCCGTGTCCTCTCGTATGACTTCCCAGATTAAAGGCCTGGACCAAGCGGTTCAAAATGCCGGTGATGCTATCAGCATGATTCAAACCGCTGACGGTGCCTCGATTGAACTAGGCAATATGATGCAGCGCATGCGTGAACTCGCAGTGCAAGCCACCAACGGTACAGTAACCACCACTGACCAGGGCAGCCTCGACCTTGAGTTCCAGCAGCTAAAGGCTGAAATCGCCCGAGTGGCTAAAAATTCTCAGTGGAATGGTGACAATATCTTAGACGGTACCGCAGGTACCTCAAGCAACGGCACCGCCACCTACCAGATTGGCGCTAACGCGCAGCAGGTAATGGATGTCTCCTTCGGGGACTGGAGCCTAAACGCTCCTACCACTAATATCTCTGGGGTGTATAGCTCGGCTATCTCAAGCGCCCAAGCACAAACTCTAAATGGCCCCTTAGTTCTGTCGGATGGCACCAATTCTCTGCGCATAGACTACTCCTCAGGCAACGTCGCCTCACCTGCCGACTTGAATGACCTGGTGACGGACATCACCAACCATGCAATGTACAGCAAGATGAAGTTTACGGTTGCTGCTAATGGAACGACCGGCATAAACTTGACCTATAAGGTCCCAGAGGCCGTAGCTATACCTCCAACCGTAACGGGAGTAAGTGGATACACGGCACCAGTAAGGCACATTGCTACATATGACATGGACGACACTGACGTTGCGTCCAAAACCTCACTTAAGTTCACTCAGGATGGCGTTGACTACGTTATTCCAGATGTGACAGTTCAGGCTTATACCTCAACAGAAAACCTTGTCGCGGGAATCAATGCGATCGCTAACTTCCCCTACACTGCAACGAATGTAAATGACCTGATAACGCTTGAGGCCAAAGTAGCAGGTGCTAAGGGTGCTCTTTCTGTGACGCAGGCTGGCGGTGTGGCTGGAGCCTTTGTCGCTGAGCTTGTAGCGGGCGTGGATGAGGTGGCAGGAACGAACGTGCCTGGTAGCGTAACGGTCAGCACCGAGGGTAGGTCTGTGACAGGCGTCGCAGCCGTCTATAGGACAGCTTTATCTGACGCAAATGCCGCGGCCATAGACGGTAATCTGGTATTCTCTGACGGAGAGAACACGCTTACTGTCGACGCTAGCGGAGCCTCAACTTTAGATGCTCTAGTGAGCGCGGTAACATCTCACGCGGACCACGCGGATCTTGGATTTACCGTATCGAAGCAGCCAGCGGTCGCAGGTGTGGCGGCTCAGTTCAGCGTGGCAACGTTTAGCGATGCCAACGTTACCACTATCGCTGGTGTCCCAGCAGCAATTTTGATTAGTGATGGTACAAACACCATCGAAATATCGACACAAAGTCCAGACAAGCTTGGAGGTACAGATACCCTTGCAAACTTAGTGACACAGATCCAAGCAGATCCCCTCTATACCTCAGGCACGTTTAAGTACACAGTCGCTGCGGGCGCGAACGCCCTTACCTTTACAGCGACTACAACCGGCGTTGCCACCTCAGGTCTGGCCGTAAGCACCGGAACAAGCGGGCTAGCACACGCCATAACAAACCCTGTTGCAGGCACAGACGCCATTGCGGAGGGACTAGTATTCACCTATGAGAGCGCCAAGGCCGTTCTTTCCACCCCAACTTTTACCGCTGACGACGGCGGATTCGATATCGCTAACGCTCTTACTAGCGTTACCAAAGGATTTACCGCCGTGAAAAGCGTCTATGGCCGCGATATCTCCGGACTGTCAATTGCCACAGACACCAATGCCAACACCGCATTGGCAGAACTGGACGCGGCGATGGACGGCATTAATGCTCAGCGCGCCATTTATGGTGCGGGCATGAACCGCTTGGAGTACGCAATCGATAACCTCAGCAACGGGTCCCAAAACGCGGCGGCTTCACGCAGCCGAATCGAGGACGCCGATTACGCGGTTGAGACCACCGAGCTTGCAAGAACTCAAATCATACAGCAGGCAGGCACCGCGATGCTGGCTCAGGCTAACCAGGCCAACCAGTCTGTATTACAGCTTCTCAAGGGCTAACGTATGAAAATTTTTAATCTCACGGTCATTGCCAGTTTTCTGACACGCGGTCGGGATCTATGGCAGAAAAGTGAGGGCAGCGCTTTTTTACTTAGCTTTAAACCTAACTAACATGTTGATTTATATGGCATTTATTAATTAATGGTCCTCTATAGAGTAAAGTTGGCATCAGTTTTGCATTTTCTATTTAAGCGGCCGCTTCGTTTGAGTGATAGGGCCAAAAATTTGACAAAGGTAGTGAGTGAAGCCTTTAACTTTTTAAAGAGCGATGAAGGATTTTAACAATGGCAATTATTAACACTAACATCTCTGCGGTGATTACTCAGCAGGCGATGGCGAAAAATGATCGGGCTATGCAGACGACCATGGAGCGCCTATCCACAGGCAAGAGTGTGAACTCTGCTCAGGACGATGCTGCAGGTATTGCGGTCTCCTCTCGCATGACATCTCAGATTAAAGGTCTGGACCAGGCGGTTCAGAATGCCGGTGATGCTATCAGCATGATTCAAACTGCAGACGGCGCCTCAATAGAACTAGGCAACATGATGCAGCGCATGCGCGAGCTCGCAGTTCAGGCCACCAACGGCACAGTGACAACCACTGACCAGGGCAGTCTCGATCTCGAGTTCCAGCAGTTAAAGGCTGAAATCGCCCGAGTGGCTAAAAATTCTCAGTGGAATGGTGACAATATCTTAGACGGTACCGCAGGTACCTCAAGCAACGGCACCGCCACCTACCAGATTGGCGCTAACGCGCAGCAGGTAATGGATGTCTCCTTCGGGGACTGGAGCCTAAATGCACCCACCGCTAACGTAACAGCGGTCTATAGTACGGCGATGACCACTGCGGCTGCTCAGGGTATTGATGGGGAGCTCGTCCTGTCGGACGGCACGACCACCCTTCGCATCGACTACGCTTCGACAGCGGTAACGTCTCCGGCTGATCTAAATGACCTAGTGACCGACATCACTAACAGCCCTATTTATGCAAACTTAAAGTTCACCGTCGCTGCAAACGGGTCTGGCAACGGCCTTAACTTTACTTATAAAACTGCTGAGGCGATCTCAACGCCACCGACCTTCACCGCCAGTGACGGCGGAGTGAATGTCACCAGTGCGGTCACGGTATCGACTGAAGGAAGATCGGTTACGGGTGTTTCCGCGGTCTATCGAACAGCACTGTCTGACGCTAATGCGGCCGCTATTGACGGTAGCGTTGTATTGTCTGACGGAGAAAACTCATTAACAGTTGATGCAAGCGGTGCGAGCACCCTAGACGCGCTTACCAGCGTCATCACCTCCCACTCGGACCACGCAGATCTAGACTTCACAGTGAGCAAACAAGCTGGCGTCACTGGCGTAGCGGCTGCATTTACGATAAGTGCCTTAGCTAATGCGGACATAGCAACTCTAGCAGGCGCAAACTCACCAATTTCAATAAGCGACGGAACGACCACAATCACGGTAACCACAACCGGCCCAGACGATCTGGGAGGCACCGATACATTGGCTAACCTAGTTACGGTAATACAAGCCAAGGCCAACTACAGCGCATTCAAATATACCGTTACTGCCAACAGCACGACGGGATTACTTCTCACAAGCAAGACCTTAGGACTGGCTGCCGAGATACCTTCAGTAAGTGGCAACACCACTCATGCGATCGCAAACTCTGTCGCTGGGACCGATGCCATTTCGGAAGGGCTAGTATTTACTTACGAGTCAGCAAGAAAGGTACTGTCTAATCCAACAATTACAGCGGACGATGGTGGCTTTGACATTGCTAACGCGCTGACTGAGGTCACCGCTGGATTTACGGCAGTAAAAAGCGTCTACGGCAGGGACATCACTGGTTTGTCAATTGCAACAGACACCAATGCCAATACAGCGCTGGCCGAACTTGATGCCGCAATGGACGGGATCAATGCTCAGCGCGCTATTTACGGAGCTGGCATGAACCGCCTTGAGTACGCGATTGATAACCTTAGTAACGGGTCTCAGAACGCGGCAGCATCGCGCAGTCGAATCGAGGATGCGGACTATGCGGTTGAGACCACCGAGCTTGCAAGAACTCAAATTATTCAACAAGCGGGTACCGCCATGCTGGCCCAGGCTAACCAGTCCAACCAGTCAGTGTTGTCTTTGCTGAAGGGATAACAGCTATTACAGGACTCTGCTAAGCAGAGGACTAAAATGCACCAAAAAGCCTCCCCAAGGGAGGCTTTTTGGTGTCTGCTACAAATATTTAATCGATACATTTTATTATCCCCGCCACGTTCATACTTGTTAAAGAGCCCAACTTATCGTTCAGACGGTTAGCTAGAGACAAATTTTCACTCAAGTATTTTTTTCACCTGTCGATAAATCACTCAGCGACACATGTTTTTTAAGAAGTTTAGTACTAAAAATTGTTTTTTTACCCCTAAGAGGATTTAGAGATGACTGTTATCAATACCAACACGGCAGCTACATTAACCGCCAATGCGCTCACAGAGAATCAGCGTGCAATGAATCAAACCATGGAGCGTCTATCAACTGGCTCTAGAATCAACTCTGCGAAAGATGACGCAGCTGGTCTTGCGATCGTGAGTAAGATGGATGCGCAGGTCAAAGGGACCAACATGGCAATTAAAAATGCGAATGATGCGATTTCTATGATTGCAACAGCAGATGGAGCGGCCGTTGAGATCGATGCCATGCTTCAAAGAATGCGTGAGATTGCGGTTCAATCGTTGAACGAGACTAATACTGCCACTGATCTCACTAATCTCAACAAGGAATTTTCTCAACTTGCGACTGAAATCGATCGTATAGCCAATGAGACCGAGTTTAATGACAAGAAGATCCTCAAAGGTACCGAGGGTGGCGCCTCTGATGGCAAGATAGATTTCAATATAGGATCTAATACCGCCTCGATCGAAGTTGACTTTGGTGACTTTAATATGGCTGGCGGCGCTGCAGTAGCCGGCACCCAGACCATGACCATCACTGACGCGGACATTCAAACTAACGGCGCAGATACCGATGGCTACAAGGTCTTGTTTACATCCGGTAAGTCCATGATTATCACTGCCGCCCAGGTAGTAACCGCCGCCGCAGGTTCCGGTGCGACGGACATTACAAATGACGAGTTTGTAGCTGCGTTCAACACAGCAAACGCCGCAGCAGACGATAACGGCGTTACTGTGCCAGAGGTAACTGCCGCTATTTCTGGTAACGTTGTAACGTTTACCGAAGGTACCGGTAACGAAGGACAGGGTGCGATTGCTTCAATCAGCTTATTGAAGACAAACGCTTCACTAACTGCAATTACCACGACCAACGCTTTAGAAGTAGGCACAACTGGTGCTGCCGCTGGTGGTTCATCTGTTATGGCGGCTGATATCAGCGACTTTAAAACCGCTGGTACTCAGGCTCAAGCATCTACAACGATCGCAGAGTTAGATTCGGCAATTGCCGGTGTCGCGGCTAAGCGAGCCGACTTCGGTGCCTTCATGAACCGCTTAGAGCATACAGTTGACAACCTGAGCAACGTAGTCCAAAACACAGTTGTAGCCAGAAGCCGCATCGAGGACGCTGACTATGCTGCTGAGACGACGGAATTAGCTCGTACTCAGATCATTGCTCAGGCCGCTACCGCAATGCTTTCACAGGCTAATCAGCAAGCGCAGTCAGTACTAGCCCTGCTGAAGTAATAGGCGACCAGATAGGGCATGAGACCGCTCTACATAACCCGGCACACTGTGTCGGGTTTTTTTTGTTATAGTCAAAAGTGGAAGTCGGGGCTCCAAGAAAACGTTTTGAATTCTTATCGGCATCGAGTCAGACATTTGAGTTTAAGGGCCGGCAACATAGAAGCTCCTTAATAATAGTTGATAAAATTGATTGGGGGATACGTAAAATTAATGACTGATCAAACATTACAACGCGGTGTTGCGGCTCATAATGTTGGTGACATCAAGGAAGCTGAGCGTATTTATCGCTGCATTTTACAAAGCTCTCCAAATCATCCGGATGCAAATCACAATCTCGGGCTTATAGCCGCATCTGGAAATCAGGCAGAGTCGGCACTGCGGCTATTTAAAGTCGCTCTTGAAGCCAACCCAAGCATAGAGCAATTTTGGGTGAGTTATATTGATGCTCTTGTGAAAAGCAATCAGCTTAAGGAAGCGAAGCGAGTAGCTAAAAAGGCCAAAAAGAAAGGTTTTGATGCTAACAAGCTGGATGTACTTCTTGCTCAATCAAAAAATATAGCTGTTGTGCGGTCTCCTTCTCAGGACCAACTTACTATCCTGCTAGAGAATTTTCAGAGCGCGCGTTATGAAGAAGCTGAAAAGCTTGCAGGCTCTCTGACGCAGGAATTCCCAATGCACCAATTTAGCTGGAAAGTTTTAGGTGCCGTGTTTTCTCTAACGGGCAGGCATCTAGAAGCGGTGTCGGCAAATCGACAATCTGTTATGCTATCGCCAAAAGATGCAGAGGCCCACAGTAATCTGGGTAATTCATTAAAGGCATCGGGACAGCTAAGTGATGCTGCTGTAAGCTACAGGGAAGTAATTAAATTAAAGCCAGAAGTCGCAACCGGATATCTTAATCTAGGAATCACAGTCAAGTTAAGTGGGCAGCTGGAGGAAGCAAAATCTCTTTTTAGGCAAGCTATCAAATTAAAGCCTAACTACGCTCAAGCACATTATAATTTGGGAAATATTCTCCTTAATGCCAAAAGACTTGAGGAGGCAGAAGTTGCATTTAGAGGGGCCATATCCTCTGACCCAGGTTACGCCAATGCCTACAATAATCTTGGAACTGTTCTGCATGATTTAGGAAGAGTAAATGAAGCAGAGAGCTGCTTGAAAAAGGCAATGCTGCTGAACCCTACCTCTGATGAAATCCACTATAACTTGGGTAATGTGCTGAGAGACGCAGGTAAATCTAAAGAAGCAGAAGCTTCCTATCACAGGGCTTTAGATCTCAATCCTGCGTATTCTAGAGCGTACAATAATTTGGGTAATCTTTTGATTGATTTTGGAAGATTGCCTGAAGCAGAGGCCAATCTGAGGAAAGTAATAGAGCTAGAACCAGACTCTGCGGTTGCGCACTTCAATCTAGGGGAAATCTTCAGATCAATGGATAGAATTGAAGAAGCGGAGGTCAGCCTAAAGCAAGCAATAAGTCTAATGCCGAGCTACATTGATGCTCATACCAATCTGGCTAGCATCCTAAAAAAACTTGAACGATTTGAGGAGGCTATTTGTCACTTTGATCTGGCGGATGACCCGGATTCGCAGGCACAGAGTCTAGAGTGTTTATATAGATTACAACGCTATGAAGACTTTGACGACCGATTGGTGAAGATATCAAAATTACCCAATACCAATTTGCGAATAGCAGCGGTTAGTGCATTCTCGGCACACCAAAGAGGGACTCTTGATCCTTATAATTTTTGCAAAAACCCACTTGATTTTATTTTTAGATCAAATATTTCCGATTACCAGTGTCCAGCTTACAATGTCATCGAAATGGCTCTGGCGAAGTCTGAAAAAAGTCAATTGGAATGGGAAAGTAGAACTACGAAGTTTGGCTTTCAAGGTCCTAATAATGTATTTGAAAATCCCAGTGAAACTATTGATGACTTAGAGTCAATCATTCGCCAAGCGATTGGCGTATACCTTAATAAATTTATCAATGAATCAAATACTTTTATTTCTGATTGGCCAAGAGATAATAAACTAAGTGGATGGTATAACCGCCTCATAAAGAATGGTCACCACACATCCCACATTCATTCCAGAGGTTGGTTGAGTGGCGTGATGTATCTTAAGACCATTGCCCCGTCAGAAAGTAATGAGGGCGCGATCGAGTTTAGTCTGCATGGCTATGATCTACCGATAAGCAACAATGACTACCCAGAGATAATCTACAAACCAAGAGCAGGTGATATCGTATTATTTCCGTCGTCACTCTTTCATAGGACGATTCCATTTACCTCAGATTCCGAGAGGATCACGATAGCATTTGATTTAGTCAAAATCTGACAAATAGCTAGCGGCATACGTCGCGATGATTAGTTATTATCATAAGCTTTTGAGAGAGACTCCAGTTGACCTTTAAGGTAGTCCTTGGTGCCTTCCATGCTTGCCATGATTGTTTCCATAGCAGCAAACTGAGAGAGGTAACGCTGGTAAACTGCATCCATTCTCTCTTCTAACTTTACTAACTCCGTCTTGTGATCAAGTACGGTGGCGTCAGCATTCTTTGACCTGGTAGTAATAAGGCCATTGGTATCAGTCAACTCCTTTAGGCTAGTTGCCACGTCTTGGGACAGCCCTTTCTCTGAGGTGTCAAAAAGGCTTTGATTGTTTGTGTTGGCTGTAAGCATAGTCACAACATCACTATAGTCGGAGGCGATGGCATCGGAGTACTTGGTGTCATTAAAGGTCATATCTCCAGTTTGACTTAGACTAATGCCGAGATCTCTGAGGCCTGTTATGGCGCCAGACTTTGTGCCTGAGTCCGCAAATATAGCCGAGCGTATCTTAGATTTGAGCTGATTGATCATGCTCGAATCCCGCGCCAATGCGCCGTTCATACTATCGGTTGAGCTCTCGTCGACTGACCCAAGGTTCGAAAATAAGTCTTGAAGGTTATTGTAGACTGTGACGACAGTTTTAAGATTTGTCTTAAGAGTACTTGTGTCGCTGGTTATCGTTAAACGAACTGATGAGCCCGTAGTGTTGTTTAAGGAGATTGTGGCTCCCGCAATTACATCTGATACCTGATTACTACTGCGAGTAATATTAAGCCCGTCATAGTTTATTATTGAGTCCTGAGCTGCTTGCAGTGTTTTTTCTGCGTCTCCAAAGCCTAGGTCATCAGAGATGGAACTAGTGACGCTAAAGGCACTGTCGAGGCCGCTCGTTCCTGAGAGCATGATTCTATAGTTAGTGCCATCGCCACCCGTATCCACGAGCGTCGCTGTAACACCCTTATTCGCCTCATTTATTGCTGTCACAACCCCGGATGGAGTCGTTGTGTTTATCGGTACCCTGGTCACTACCGCACTGTTGACCGCGGTCACGCCAGCTGTAGGGCGCGTCACCGTCTTCGACGTACCATCAATGGTAACAGTGGGTGCAGTACTAATCGCACCTGTAGTTTTGTAGGTCATATCTATGTTATCGCCGTTGGCCGCGACCGTAAACAGCAGATCGTCATAGCCAGCCGCTGCCTGAATGGCAGTAACCTGAGCAGCCACACTAGCGTATGTCGCGCTTGCTACAGAGATAGAATTTGTGCCATCGCTGACGGCTAAGGTGCCGGTCACTGATGCTGTTAGGGCAGATCGATGAACGGCCGCCACTCCCGTCACTGGAGTCACGGAGGCGACCCCTGCGGTAACCACTCCTGATCCGCTGGTAAGGACCCCAGTGCCTGCGGTTGATTGGGTAAATTTGACCCCCTCAGTGCCGTTAACTGCAAATGCAAACTGGAAACCACCTGGCTTATTTGCCTCAATGGCGGCGACATATCCAGCGAGCGTCTCCGCACCCGCACTTGTACCGCCTGCGGAATTGACCTGAGCTTGAGATATACTAAATGAATTCGTGCCGTCAGACAGATTGATAGAGCCACTATTATTTAGTGCCGCGCGAAGGCTGGCCTCGCTCAAGGCCTGTTCATATGTACCCTTTTGAGTCCCACCCACAGATAGGGACAGATCAAACGCTGTACCACTGTTGATTGAAGTGGTGGCCGAAGCGAACTGATCCGATACCGTCCTCTGGTTTTGTGCGAGCTGGCTCACGGTAAAGTTATAGGAGCCCGGTGCTGCGCTGCCAGTGACTGACGAGAAGCTTACTTTGGTACTGTCAGTCGTAGTACCTGTGCCTTTAGTTAACTCATCGGCATCGTTTAGCGCTTCAAATGCAGTTTGTAATAACTTAACGTCCGCGGAAACTAAAGCGTAGCCCGATACAGCCGCTTCACTGGCCTTTATGTCTGCATTGATAGCATTTTGTCGTGGCATTTTCTCTGCATTGGTCAAATCTAATGCCAGCTTAGGAGAGTCAAGCCCCGAGCCCACATCCAATGATGTAAAGATCGTTGAGGAAATACTGCTGCCAGTGGCGGCTGTGCTGCTAACGTCGGTCATCTAAATTCTCTATCTTATATAGTCAAATAAACTTAACTGGGAAATCTTGGCAAAGCTGGCCTGGGCCGCCTCCATAGAAAGCATTTCCGCTGAGAGTTCTGTTACTGCTTTGGCGTAATCTAAATCTTCGGCATTTGACAGCAGGGCCTGGTAGCGCAGCTTGTTGTCGCTGAGAATATCCTGCTGATTCTGTGCCGTGTTCATGCGCGTACCCACATCGGCAATGGCTGTGGCCATGCCTTCGGTAAGTCCGCTAATTTCGGTTAGGCTGCGGCTCAGGCCCTGGTCATCATTGGTGGTCAGAGCGTCGGCAAAATCATCCATCACATTAAAAAAGCTGATGCGTTCGGAACCCTGCCCCGAGCTACTGCGCACTATAGAGGTAAAAATTTCATCGCCTGGGCGGTTCATAAACATGCTGCGCTGCTCGCTGATAGCTACCTGAACTCTGTTGTCATCGCCACGGTAGTTAACAGTGCCATCGGCGCTCTCTACAAAAGGTGGTGTCTGTGCCATGGAGCCGGAGAACACATAGTTGCCTGTAGCATCCTGGGAGTTGGCCAGTGCCAGCAATTCGTCGCGCAGGCTGGAAACCTCATGGGCCAGTATCTTGCGATCGCCCTGAGTTAGGGTGCCGTTACTACCCTGCACCGCTAATTCCCGTGCACGCTGCATAATATTTTCGGCACTCATCACCGCCGACTCTTCTACCTCTAGTCTGGTGGTCACTGAGTCCAATGTGGTCTCATAGACTTCCTGGCGTTTGAAGGCCGAGCTTAGCCGCTGGATAATGCCCGCTTGCTCTGCATCATCACTGGGCTGCACAATCTGCTTGCCCGATGCCAGCTGAGCCTGTATCTCAGCTACCCTGGTGCGCTGGTTGCTCATCTGGTCAATGGAGCGTTCAAATATTTGTGTGGTAGATATTTTCATCTCTGTTGTCCTTACCTAATGCCCAATATCGAATCAAAAAGTTTTGATGACATTTGAATAATCTGTGCCGATGCCTGAAACGCCTGCTGGAAACGAATAAGGTCGGCGGCTTCTTCGTCGAGGTTAACCCCGGATACCTGGTCCTTGGTCTCAACAGCCTGGTCATAAACAACCTGCAGCGCATCCTGAGAAACCTTGCTCAGGGTTGCCTTGCTGCCCACTGCACTAACAATATCTATATAGCCGTCGCTAATAGACTGACCATTGGCCAAAGTAGGTTTGGTTTCCAGGCCAGCGAGCAAAAGCATATTGCCATTGTCGCCAATACCGCCGGCATTGCCGTCGATAATAAATTGATCGCCACCTTCCGGAGGGCTGTCAAACGACAGAGTCAGACCGTTGAAGCGAATAGTACTGTTGGCTGTATAGTCACGAGTAGCTACAACTGTGTTGGTGGCTGTATCTGTAATGCTGTACTGAGTGGCCGAGTTGAATGTGACACTAAAAGGTGGCTCGGTCTTCGTCTCTGTGCTCGGAGTGGGCTCGGTAAACCCTGCTGCTATCTCAGCATTGCCGTTGCCTGTTACAAATACAGCCAGGTCTTCACTGGCGGCATCATTTATATAGATACCTGTGCGCAGGCCCAGCACTGCCAGATCAGCTGGTACACCAGTGTCGCCGAAGGTAAACTCCACTTTGTCGGTGCTGGTCATTTCCAGCACACCTGTATAAACCTGATTGGCCTTGCTCAGCACATTGGTATTCGAAGTGGCATCTGGATTACCCAAAACGATATTGTTGCCTTCAAAACCTGTGGCATTGGTAACTACCAGACCGCCATCGCGATCTACATAGGCCTGCACATTGGTTGTGGCTGTCTGCGCATTAATGGCAGTGGCAAGCGCATCAATATTGGCAGGCAGAGCACCGCCACCAATTACTGTGCCATTAATACTCAGCTGCTCTAGCAGATTAACTTGATCTTTTGGTGTAGCAATCAGTGTTTTGGCTGTGGCAGTGACACCGGTATTGGCCGTCTCTGCATTGACCCAAGCAGCCATGGAAGCTGCAGAGCTGGTTGCTCCAGCCGCCAAGGTCATGGCACCCATAGTCTGACCATTTAATACCAGCGCATCGGCGGCAATAATATTGCTCGCAGCACCCGTTGCGTTAGTCTGCAAACCAACCCCTGCAGATGTGGCCAGGGCGTTAATAGCTATAGTCTGCTGAATGGATTTACCGCTGGCATCTGTTGTCCAGGTCTGGGCAGTGCTGCTACTAGCTAGATGACCATAGGTCATATCTAAATCGCCATAGCTCTGTGCGGCATTTAAGTAAGTTGCGCTGTAGTTACTGGTGTTATTAAAACCCGAGTCTGTAGATAGCAGCGCCGTCTGTTCATCTGCTGTTAAACTCTGCCCCAACACATGCACAGCCTCTTTGGTCATCACCTGAAACTGCAAATCGCTGCCCGCTGGCACCTCCATCATAAGAGAGACCTTATCTGTTCCCTTGGGAATCACAAAGGCAGGTTTGAAATTATTGGCGGTGATGGCCGTGGCAACCTCGGCACTGGGATTATTGCCCAGGGCAAGAATCGAAGTACCAAAGGCAAAATCTGCCTCTGGACTGGTGTCAGAATAATCAATGCTGGCTTTGGACATACCAATATTAGCTTCGCTGGATACAGCGCGCAGACGCTCAGCCGCGGCAACCGCCAGTGGATCTGTCTGCAAAAATCTAAACCCAGCGGCCGGACGTGTAGCGGGTTCAACGTAGATGGTGTCGCCATCCATTGCCTTACCGATGGTCGAGATTTCTAAACCAGCATAGGTAAACACTTTAGCATCCGCAGGTGAAAACACCGCTTGATTAGTCGCCTGGTCTTCAATACGCCAAACCTTGTCAGCAGAGGACCAGGTCATCTTAAAGGGCGCCATTGTAACTGCATCGGAATCCGCGACTGCAAGGCTAGCTTTAATAGTGCTGGTCACCGTTGGTGAGGTCACATCAAAGATAGGATCTATCTTAAATAGATCTTTGCCTCGCTCACCACGTGCATCCAAACCTGAGGTATGGATAGCATTCATCTCTTTAACAACGATTTGAGCTAAGCTATCAAAGCTATCCATAGTCGGCGCCAAAACCTGGTTGCGTAGCTGAATCAAACCACCCAGCATACCGCTGCTGGCCGAGCTCACTGGTCGCGCGTCACCGTTAGGCTCAGAGATAAGATCTACACGGCCAGGCTGATTGGAATAAAATTGACTACCAAAAGTAGTGGCCTGGCCACCAGACACAGCCACAGAACCCGCAACACTTCCCAGCCTTATATTCACTGAGCCAGAGGCTGTTTCACGCACATTAATTTTGGAGATCTGGGATAGATCGCGCAACAGCGAATCTCTCTGATCCAGTAATCGAGCTGGTTGCATCTCAACCGAAGATGTTTGGTTAAGCTGAATATTGACCTTGGCCAACTGCTCAGACAAGTTGTTTAAACTGGCGACCTGTAGTTCAATTTTGTCCTGGGTCTCCCGTTCAATATCACCGAGCTGTCCAGACAGTTCTCTAAATCGCGCAGCCAATGCATCACCGTCGCGGAGGAAAATGTTGCGCAACGGTATGGATGCCGGGTCGGTGCTCAATCTATTAGCTGAGGCAAAAAACTGGTCCATGGCACCAGAGAGCCCTGAGGCCTCTGCTCCCATAATATCAACAATGCGATTGGCATAATTGATCATTGGGGGCTGACCTGCCAGTTCACTCCCACTGTTGCGTAATGTGGCCTCGGCAAATTCATCATAGGCGCGAGCTACATTTCCAGTGCTGCTGACGAACTGACGGGTGTAACCATCGGTATTTAGATTTGCAATATTATTACCGACCGTCGACAACGAAGTCCTGTAGAGCTGCGTCGCACTGGCGCCAATAGATAAAATATCACTCATAAGTTTGTCCTTTTATTTCCCTGACCACTGTGCCGGGAAGGGGCATGGAAACAGCAGAGTTTTCCTTGGGTAAAGCCCGCGCTGTATCCCTTGTCTGGTTGTAAGCCTGCATGGCTTTCTCTGCATTGGCCTTGCCAGTTACCTGGTGGGCCAACCAGTCACCCAGGCCAAAGACGCCTTTTTGCGACATTACCTGAGACAGTTCTTCGTGATACATCTGCTCAAAAGTATCACCAGCAGACGAACCCATAAGATCACTTTTTAATGGTGCATTAGCTTCGCGCATCGACTTGAAAACCATCTGTACAAACATGGCCTCAAACTGACGTCCCACTTCCTGGGCCGCTTCTTCCTGATTATCTTTGGCACGGGCTTTTAGATCGCCCAGGCCTGCGAAATCAAGATAGCTTTTTGCGGATAGGCTAATGTTTTCCATTTAGATCACCACTAGCTCGGCGCGCAGACTGCCGGAAGTTTTTAAGGCTTCTAAGATGGCAATCAATGCTGAGGGCGATGCGCCAACCTGATTAACCGCGTCAACAATTTGACGAAGATCAACACCTGGCTGGAATAAAAACATCTTGTTATTTGGCTCAGCGACTTCTATATCAGCATTTTGTATGGCCTGGGTTTCGCCCTCACTCAATGGGTTGGGCTGGCTGACTTCATTGGTCGCTGAGATACTTACAGAAATTGTGCCATGGGTAACAGCAACTGCCGTGACCTTTACATTGCGATTGATAACCGCAGTACCAGTCCTGGAGTTAATCACAATTCTAGCTGGTGGCTCTCCTGGAGTAACTTCAAGATTTTCAATCATGCTTAAAAAAGTCACTCGCTGAGATGAATCCATAGGCGCTTTTACTGCAATTGATACTCCATCAATTGCCTGTGCCACACCTGCACCAAAGGCTAGATTAATGGCCTCGGTCACAGCATTGGCCGTAGAAAAATCTATGTCGCGTATATTGAGCACAATATGATCGGAATTTTCAAAGGGCGTTTTCACCATACGCTCAACAGTTGCGCCATTGGGAATGCGCCCGGAAGTTGGAACACCTATTTGAATGCTGCTTCCTGCCGCATTAGCTGACAGGCCAGTAATACTTAAGGGTCCCTGCGCCAGTGCATAGGTTTCACCATCAACACCTTTTAGCTGAGTCATTATCAGAGTGCCACCGCGCAGAGATTCTGCAACGCCAATGGCAGAGACATTAATATCCAGGCGCTGGCCAGGTTTGGCAAAGGGAGGCAGTTCTGCAGTAATCATTACCGCAGCCATGTTCTCTACCTTTAATTCTTTCTTGGCATTCTGTGCCGCCAGCGATGCCATTTGATCACCTAGGTCATAGTCACTGACCGGGCCATCAACACTGACACCCAATCCTGAAAGCATAGTCTTGAGCGCCTGGGCGGTAAGGGGTAAATCTTTGCCATCGCCAGAACCCTGCAGACCAACAACTAGACCAAAACCCACCAATTTGTTGGTGCGCACGCCAGCCACATCGGTGATATCTTTAATGCGATCTGCGCTGGTCACTGGCGCTGTAACCAGACCAGTAAAAATAATTAGCGCAACAATAGCTCGGTTTAAACTCAACATAATAGTCTCTCGTCAGCCCGCTTAGAACGGCCAGAATTTATAAAGTAATTTATTGCCCCAGGAGGTTGTAGTCGCGTTAGCGAGATCACCTGTGCCCTGGTAGGAAATCTGTGCATGGGCTATTCGAGTGGACAACACAGTATTGTCAGGCTGAATATCCGCTGGTCGAATAATACCTTTGACGCGAATAAACTCACTGCCCTCGGTAAGAGCCAGCTGCTTCTCACCAACAATAATTAAATTGCCGTTGGCCAGCACTTCAACCACCATGGCCGAAATTGAGCCCGTTAAAGAAGCGGTCTGCCCGGCTACACCGGCACCGTCGCTGGTAATTGTCGAACCAGTGGTTCTTAGATTCGTAAAAAAGCCTGTACCAAAACCCAGCTTGTTGACGATGGAGTCTTTTTGCTCTGCACCAATCGCATCATTGGTTGACTCTCTGCTGGTGGTGACACCAGAGGTACGCGAGGCCTGGGTGGTTTCACTTAACAGAACAGTAATCAAATCGCCCACTTGAATCTCAGTGGCCTGATAGCTGCGCATGTCACCAAACAGCTCGCGACCATTGGCAAATATTGAACCCGTTGGCTGCTGTGGCTTTTTAGCCGGTATTGGCTGAATAGGTGAAAACTCAGCTGTGGGCATCATGCGCGGTTGCGCACTGCACGCCGACAGCAAGCTAGCTAAAAGACAGAGAGTAAATACTGGTTTCATAGTCTGTTACCTGCCTTATAGATTATTATTTAAGAAACGTAACATGCCGTCTGCCGCAGAGATCGCTTTTGAATTGACTTCATAGGCGCGCTGAGTTTCGATCATGTTGACCATTTCTTCAACAACATTGACGTTGGAAGCTTCCAGAGTACCCTGCATCAGCATACCGGCACCGTCTTCACCCGGGATGCTGACAATTGGATCGCCACTGGCCTCGGTGGCAGCTAATAGATTGCGACCCATGGCCTGCAAGCCAGAGTTGTTAACAAACCGCGTGAGCTGAATCTGGCCTATCTGTGCAGCACCACCACCATTGGCAAGTTCTGCTGTGACAGTACCATCACGACCAATAGTAATGCTGGCAGCGTTCTGTGGAATATTGATTGCCGGGATTAATGCCTCGCCCCCGGCTGTGACAATCTGCCCTTCCGCAGACAGCTTAAATGAGCCATCTCTGGTATAGGCAATGGTGCCATCAGCCTGCTGGATAGACAGATAACCATCGCCGGTCACCGCCACATCAAGAGCATTTTCGGTGGTAATCATATTGCCCTGAACATGGAGCTTTTCAGTGGCCATAACTCTGGTACCTGTACCCAGCAGTAAGCCGGTTGGGGTTTGAGAGTTGGCATCGGTTTGGCCGCCAGCGGGAACAATATTTTGATACAGCAAGTCTTCAAATACCGCGCGGTCTTTTTTAAAGCCAGTGGTATTTACGTTTGCCAGGTTGTTCGAAATCACCTGCATACGTGTCTGCTGAGCAGTGAGTCCGGTCTTTGCAATCCACAATGATGCGTCCATTGTTAGTATCCTTTGTTAGTGAGTCTGCGGCCTAAATCAAAATGATCTAGGGCAGTCTCATCATGGTTGAACCTGTTTCATCGACTGATTTAATCTCAGCCAACATTTTTGTATGAGCTTCAAAAGACCGACTAAAATCCATCATCTGAACCATTGCTTGAATAGGGTTGGCATTGCTGCCCTCTAGCTGTCCGCTGCGCACTGAGACCGGTATAGGGCCGGTAATAAAATCAGCGCCGCGCAAATTTTCATCCAAGGGCTCAAACAGTCCATCTGGGCGTCGAGTCAACGGCGTTTCGCTAGCATCTCGCAGCAACAGCTGACCCAGAGCTTCTGGCTGTGCATCTGGTTGATTAGGTATTTGTCCGTAGACTGTGCCATCGGCACTAATAGTCACTAGCTG
>Ga0209405_1000245_pt1 | contig 47249 bp, 42 predicted proteins | sample COGITO_mtgs_1105_6_FD_184803 | JGI IMG/M metagenome (GOLD analysis project Ga0209405, IMG submission 184803) | Pelagic marine microbial communities from North Sea - COGITO_mtgs_110516 (SPAdes) (version 2) | ecosystem: Environmental > Aquatic > Marine > Epipelagic ...
CCGAATCCGCCAAAACGCCAATTCTGAAAACGACCGATTCACAGCAAAACACCCCTCAAAACGCAACTTTCCTGAGCAAACCGCGAACGCGAAGAGATAAAAGCCCCAAAATCACCGCCAAGTAGACCATTGGCTCCAACTGGAACCCTTTGCTCAGCCATATGAAATGCACGGCAGCAAGGATTGCGATGGGATACGTCAGCAGATGCAGTTTGCGCCACATCGCACCGAGGACGCGTATCGACCGATTGTTCGACGTCGCCGCCAAAGGGATCATCAACACGAATGCCGCCATCCCAATCGTTATATATGGACGTTTGATAATGTCCGCCAGAACACGGCTGATCGACTGCACATCAAGGACGGCCCAAACCAGAAAATGCAGCGCAACATACGTAAAGGCGAGAACACCAATGGTGCGGCGGAACTTTATCAGGTTCACCCCCGCAAATCGACGAAGCGGCGACACACACAATCCGACGATCAGCAGCTGCAAGGCCAACTCGCCTAGCTTATGCTCAAGAGCGCTGATCGGCTCGCGACCAAGGCCGCCGGTCATCCCCTGATATAGCAAGACGGGGACCGGAATCAGGCACACTATATATACAAGTGACGTCGGCACCTTGCGGGCGACCTGATTGATCCGGTCCACCACCATCAATAATTCGCGCGCAGGTCCATGCCTTCGTACAGGCTGGCCACCTCGTCCTCGTAGCCGTTGAACATCAACGTGTCCTGACGCCCCGCAAACAGACCGCCACCGACCAACCGTTCTGTCGCTTGGCTCCAGCGGGGGTGATCCACTTTGGGGTTCACGTTGCTGTAAAATCCGTACTCGCGACCATTGGCCTTGTTCCAGCTTGTCGGGGGTTCCTGATCGCTGACGGTGATCCGCACGATCGACTTGATGGATTTGAACCCGTATTTCCACGGCACGACCAATCGCATGGGGGCGCCGTTCTGGTTGGGGATCGGTTTGTCATAGATACCCGTCGCCATAATGGTCAGCGGATGCATCGCCTCGTCCAGACGCAGCCCTTCGACATAGGGCCAGTCCAGAACCGGGAACCGCACGCCGGGCATTTCATCCGGACGCAGCGCCGTTTCAAAGCCGACGTATTTCGCGCCGTCCTGCACCCCGGCCAAATTCAGCAGATCGGCCAGTTCAAACCCGTTCCACGGAATGACCATCGACCACGCCTCGACACACCGGAACCGATAGACGCGCTCTTCGATGGTCATGGCCTCCATGATTTGGGCCATGGAATAGTCACCGGGGGCATCGACCATGCCGTCGATCTGAACAGTCCAGGGATCGGTGGTCAGCATATGGGCATTGCGGGCCGGATCATCCTTGCCGGTGCCGAACTCGTAATAGTTATTGTACTGGGTGATGTCCTCATAGGTGCTGGGCGTCAGCGGCTCTTGCGAAGCGCGCGCCATGCCGGCCGCCCCCATCAGGCCCAGACCCAGCGCCCCCCCCATCAATTGACGGCGATTGACGAATGCATCGTACGGCGTTGCATCAGCACGGGTCAGATCGTTTTTCCAGCGGTGGGCCATATACAGTTCTCCAGCGGTTTCGAGGTCCCTTGTCACATAGATCGCATCGACGGATGAGGAAAATAATCCCCCCTCACACGGATGTCAGAGGGCTGTAACCTCGCCACAACCGCGCCCCCACGGGGATCGGCGTCTTTTCGCAGGCTGACATTGTTGTGAATGGAAACGAAACGAGGGGCCTGCTTAGGCGCTGCAGCACCCAGATCAAGGGCATGTGGGTAAAATTTCCACGTGATCCAAACAGGGATCCGGCGCGTTTCCTTCACGATGCCGCACGACGGTCATCTGAACACCTTTGGGAGTATACCAATGATCCGCACGACACTTCTCGCCACCGCCGCCGCCTTTGCATTCGCCACATCCGCCTTTGCCGATGGGCACGCGAAAAAAGACATCGTTGACACCGCCGTCGAGGCCGGGTCCTTCACCACACTGGTCGCCGCCGTACAGGCCGCCGGTCTGGTCGAAACGCTCAAAGGGGATGGGCCGTTCACCGTGTTCGCACCCACAGACGACGCGTTCGCCGCCCTGCCCGAAGGCACAGTCGAAACCCTGCTGCTGCCCGAAAACAAAGACCAACTGATCGCGATCCTGACCTACCACGTGGTCGCGGGCAAAGTGATGTCGACAGACCTGACCGACGACATGGAAGCCGCAACAGTACAGGGTGAAACAGTCACCATCGATCTGGACAACGGCGTCATGGTGGAAGAGGCGACAGTAACGACAGCTGATATCGAAACGTCCAACGGCGTGATCCACGTGATCGACACGGTGATCATCCCCGGCGACAGCTAAGCCTAGCGCTCACGCAAATGAAAAGGCCCGCATCACTGCGGGCCTTTTTTCGTTAGTGAACCACTGCATCGTCCGGTCGCGGGCGGTCCGTAGACCCCACGCGGTCGCCAATGATTAGCCCATCAGCCCCGGCAGACACCTCGATCGTATCGCCGTCCCTGATATCCCCGGCCAGCAGCATCTCGGCCAGCGGGTTCTGCAACGCAGATTGGATCACCCGTTTCAGTGGGCGCGCCCCGAACACAGGATCGTACCCTTCGTCCGCTAGCCATTTGCGGGCACCGTCATCCAACGACAACGTAATCTTGCGTGCCGCAAGGCGTTTCAGCAGGCGCGCCATCTGGATCGTGACGATCCCGTCCATGTCCTCGCGGGCAAGACGATCAAAGATGATCGTTTCATCCAGACGGTTGAGGAACTCAGGACGGAAATGTGCCCGTACCGCATCCATGACGTCCCGCCGTGCGCCTGACGGGTCGGCACCATCAGGCAACTGGCTCAGCGACTGCGCCCCAAGGTTCGAAGTGAGAATGATCAGCGTCTGCTTGAAATCCACAGTCCGCCCCTGCCCATCCGTCAGCATGCCATCGTCCAGCACCTGTAGCAGCACGTTGAACACATCCGGATGCGCCTTTTCGACCTCGTCGAACAGAACAACCTGATACGGGCGACGCCTGACCGCTTCGGTCAGTACACCCCCCTCATCATAACCGACATAGCCCGGAGGGGCACCGATCAGACGCGACACCGCGTGTTTCTCCATGAACTCAGACATGTCGATCCTGACCATAGCGCTGTCATCGTCGAACAGAAATTCGGCAACGGCCTTGGTCAACTCGGTCTTACCCACACCTGTTGGGCCAAGGAACAGGAACGAGCCCAGTGGGCGGTTCTCGTCGTTCAGCCCGGCGCGGGCACGCCGCACGGCGTTTGCGACGGCACGGACAGCCGTGTGCTGACCGATGACACGGGAATGCAACTGATCTTCCATGCGCAGCAGCTTGTCACGCTCGCCTTCCAGCATCTTGCTGGTCGGGATGCCGGTCCAACGTTCGACGACGCTGGCGATCTGTTCTGGGCGCACGGCCTCGGCGACCATCGCATCGGTTTCCGCACCTTCAGCTTCGCCCACTTTGCGTTCCAAATCAGGGATCACGCCATAAGACAGCTCACCCGCCTTGGCCAGATTGCCCTCGCGTTTGGCAATATCCAACGCGGCGCGGGCATGATCCAACTGTTCCTTCAGATCACGGGCCGACGCCAGTTTGTCACGCTCGCCCTGCCATTGGGCCGTCATTTCAGAACTGCGTTCCTGCAGATCAGCCAAGTCCTTTTCCAACGTCTCAAGCCGATCCTTGGAGGCTTGATCATCTTCAACGCGCAACGCCTCAACCTCGATCTGCGTTTGCAGGATCTGACGATCAAGCGCATCCAGTTCTTCGGGCTTGGAATCAACCTCCATGCGCAAACGGCTCGCGGCCTCGTCCATCAAATCGATGGCCTTGTCGGGCAAAAAGCGATCCGTGATATAACGGTGGCTTAGCGTTGCCGCTGTCACCAAGGCACTGTCGGAAATGCGTACACCATGGTGCAACTCGTACTTTTCCTTGATGCCCCGCAGGATGCTGATCGTATCCTCGACGGTCGGCTCCTCAACCATCACAGGTTGGAACCGGCGGGCAAGGGCCGCGTCCTTTTCCACGTATTTGCGGTACTCTGTCAGGGTCGTGGCCCCGATACAGTGCAACTCGCCACGAGCAAGCGCAGGTTTAATCAGGTTGGCAGCATCCATCGCCCCCTCAGATGCGCCTGCACCAACAAGGGTATGCATTTCGTCGATGAACAGAATGACTTCCCCCGCCGCATCGGTCACTTCGTTCAAGACAGCCTTCAAGCGTTCCTCGAACTCACCCCGATACTTTGCACCCGCAATCAACGCACCCATATCCAGCGCCAGCAACCGCTTGTTGCGCAGGGATTCCGGGACATCACCATTGACGATGCGCAGGGCCAACCCTTCGGCAATCGCCGTCTTGCCTACGCCGGGTTCACCGATCAAAACCGGATTGTTCTTGGTGCGGCGGCTCAATACCTGCATCGCGCGGCGGATTTCCTCGTCACGGCCAATAATCGGGTCAATCTTGCCCGACTCTGCCCGTTCAGTCAGGTCCATCGCGTATTTCTTGAGGGCGTCATAGCCCTCTTCGGCACTTGCCGTGTCGGCAGTGCGGCCCTTGCGGATATCATTGATCGCAGTGTTCAACGCCTGCGGAGTGACCTTGCCAGCATCCAGCGCGTCCTTGGCACCGGATTTTATCATGCCAAGCGCCATCAGAACCCGCTCGACAGGCACAAAGCTGTCGCCCGCCTTCTTGGCCAGGGCCTCTGCTTCGGCCAAAACCTTGGCCGTGCTTTGATCCAGATAGACCTGTGCTGCATCACCACTGACTTTAGGTTGTTTGGCCAACACCTGATCCAGATGGGCCAACACCCGTGCCGGATCACCGCCTGCGCTGGTGATCAGATTGGACGCCAATCCCTGATCGTCATCCATCAGGGCCTTTAGCAAATGTTCGGGGGTGAGCCGTTGATGGCTTTCGCGTGTCGCAATTGTTTGCGCAGCCTGCACGAACCCGCGCGACCGCTCCGTGAACTTGCTCAAGTCCATGGTCATTCTCCTTTTTACAGCGCCCGAATGCGCCGCGCCCTCAAGGAGGCACGCGGATGTGTGGGCCTACACGGTAAAAGATGGGGGGAGGACCCGAGCACTGCAAGTCCCCAACCACAGCAAATCGTCAGATATGTGGGGGCACCCTTTGCCCAGCAGGCGCAATCAGGATCCTGTGCCGGCGCGCACCATTGCACCTTGGCTTTTTCCCTGTTGGATTTTCGCTGCATCCTCCCGTATGACCGCATCCAATCAAACAAGGGGCATAGACATGGCGGATGACAGACTAATCGTGGCGATGGATGTCCCGAACGCGATCGAAGGACTGGCGCTGGCTGAAAAACTTGGTGACAGCGTCAGCTTTTACAAAATCGGGCTTGGTATGCTGACGGGTGGCGGTCTGGCACTTGCAAACGAGCTGAAACAAGAACACGGCAAGCGCATTTTTCTGGACATGAAACTGTTCGACATCGGCGCAACGGTCGAGGCGGCAGTGCGCGGGCTCGCGCAATTCGACCTCGATTTCCTGACCGTGCACGGCGATCCGCACGTGGTGCGCGCCGCAAAAGAAGGCGCGGCAGGCTCCTCGCTCAAAATCCTGGCGGTGACGATCCTGACATCACTCGACCGCAACGATCTGGATGACTGCATGGTCAAAACCGGCAAAATCAGCGATCTGGTGCCCGAACGGGCCGGACGCGCCTTTGATGCCGGGGCCGACGGCGTGATCGCTTCGCCTCACGAGGCTGTGGCCATTCGCGCCTTGCCCGAAGCCGCAGGTCGGCTGATCGTTACCCCCGGTGTGCGCCCAGCAGGTGCCGACCACGGCGATCAAAAACGCATTGCAACCCCAGCAAATGCGATCGCAAACGGCGTGGACCACATTGTCGTGGGACGCCCGATATGGCGCGCGCCTGACCCGAAAGGGGCCGCAACAAGCATTCTGGCCGAGATGTCCAGCCCACAGGCAAACAGCCCAAATCACTGACATAGAACCGAAAAACCGGGCAAAAGGCAGACATATCCACACGGTTGCAAGCGTATCTTTGCGCATCAACTGATTGTGCCATTCAGGCAACATTGCACTGTATATCGCAGGGTAAGGTTTTCCTGACTGTGCCGACACTCGTCCAAGTGGTATGTTGACCCTAGGTGATACTCCCCGACGCACCATATCTTCCTGTGGTTCGTCACCTCCCCCCGCTTGTGTGCGGGGGGTTCTTTTAGGTCAAAGGGTCGCCCTGCCCTTTATCAAATTGAACTGATGAAACTCCCGCCAGATAGTCGATCAAGCGCGGCTTGAACTGGGGCACAACAGTGTCGTGGGTCAAGAACGTCTGAACAGACATCAATGCCCAACCCTGCCCCTCATCGCCCAACTGTATCTGCGGCTCAAACTCGGGGCCGACATGCGCAGCAAAGAACCACGATATATCCCCGCTCGACGTGCCGTAATCTCGCCCCCAACAGATCACTGTCGGATCAATAACAAGGCTTAACTCTTCGGTGGTTTCGCGCAACACACAGTGCAGCGGCGTTTCACCCGGCTCGATCCCGCCGCCGGGCAAGTCCCAAAATCCGGCCCACAGCAAACCGGGCCTGTCGTCGCGCTGCAAGGTGGCCAACTGATCGCCGACAAACAGTGCCAGTTTTGCTCCGATTACCTGACCTGCCATGTTCAAAACCCCATGTGCGCGCTATACTCTGCAGCACTAGCCAAAAAGCGTTCTCATGCCCAGCCTCTGCCGCGAATGCCTAACTGATTTTGACGCGTCCCGGCGATGCCCAGCATGCGGCGGTCCGCGTATCGTGACGCATCCCGAATTGTTCGATCTGACCATCGCTCATATGGATTGCGATGCATTTTATGCGTCCGTCGAAAAACGCGATGATCCCAGCCTTGAAGGCAAGCCTGTGATCATCGGGGGCGGGCGACGCGGAGTTGTTTCAACCGCCTGTTATGTGGCGCGCATCCGTGGGGTGCGATCGGCCATGCCGATGTTTCAGGCGCTCAAACTCTGCCCCGATGCAGTTATCATAAAACCGAGGATGGAAGCCTATGTCGACGCATCGCGCGCCATCCGCGCGATGATGGAACAGATGACGCCGTCCATTGAACCTCTGTCACTGGACGAGGCGTTTATGGACCTGTCCGGCACCGCGCGCCTGCATGGCGCACCACCCGCCGTCATGCTGGCCAGATTGATCAAGAGGATGCGGGACGAACTTGGGCTGACCGGGTCCATCGGACTGTCCCACAATAAATTCCTGGCCAAGGTCGCGTCTGATCTGGAAAAACCGCACGGGTTTTCAGTGATCGGAAAGGGCGACACAGGTGCCTTTTTGCGCGACAAGCCTGTGCGCCTGATCTGGGGCATTGGCCCTGCAGCCCAAGCGTCTTTGGAAAAGGCGGGGATTCGCACGTTTTCCGATTTATTACGCTGGGACCAAACCGACCTGATTGCCCGTTTTGGATCGATGGGGGATCGGCTGTGGCATCTGGCGCGCGGGCAAGACAAACGCCGTGTGTCCCGTGACGCCCCGATTAAATCCATCAGCAATGAAACCACGTTTTCCGACGACACTAACGATCCGGACATATTGGACGGGCACCTATGGCGGATGGCTGAAAAAGTGTCCGACCGGGCCAAAGCCAAAGGGGTGGCCGGGCGCGTCGTCACGCTCAAGCTCAAGCGGCGCGATCATTCGTCCCTCACACGGCGCGTATCACTGCGCGATCCGGCGCAACTGGCCGACACAATCTATCGCATCGCACTAGGACTATTCGATCAGGTCGGACATGAAGGGCCCTATCGGTTGCTCGGCTGCGGGCTAAGTGATCTGTGCAGCGCGGACGAGGCCGAAGTATCCGGCGATTTACTGGACCCGAATGCGCGCAAACGCGGACAGGCGGAACGCGCGGCTGACAAGATCAGAGATCGTTTCGGACACGATGCGATCCTAAAAGGGCGCGCATTGCGGTGATCTATTCCGCCGCCAACGGGACCCGAGACTGACCCATCGCCGAAATCTCGGCCACAACCCCGCGCAGGCGTTTGCGCACAGACTCAAAATTCGCGGACGGACGGATCAACCGTTCGTCCATATAAAGAGAGCGATCAATTTCGACCTGAACCGCATGTTGGTTGCGCGATGGGCGGCCATAAGCCTGCGTCACATAGGCCCCTGCAAAAGGGGCGTTACGCACAACGGTAAATCCGGCGGCCGCAAACGCCGCCTCGACATGGTCAATGACTTCGCTGCTTGCGGCCGCGCCAAATCGGTCACCCAAAACCACATCCGGGCGCGGCATTCCACTGCGTGCCACACCATCCATCGCCTCGTGCGGCATGGAATGACAATCGATGAGCACGGCCTGCCCGTGCTGTTGATGCGCCCCGTCCAGAAGTTTTTGCAGCATATGATGGTACGGGTGCCAATAAAGTTCGATCCGGCGCTCTGCTTCGATCATGCTCAGCTTGCCACGATAAATCGCGCGCCCATTGGCGACGACACGGGGAATCACCCCCAAGCCACTGGCGATCCGCGGATTATGACCCTGACGGCGGACACCTTCGATCAGGGCGGGATCCAATTCTTCGGCGCTGCGATTCAAATCGATGTAGGCACGCGGCGCACCCGCCTTGAGCAGCGGGGCACCCATTTGCGGGGCGGATGCAAACAATTGATCCACAAATGCATCTTCAGACGACCGTATGGTCCTCTCGTCCAAAACCGTCTTGCGCAGAAAGGTCCACGGGTAATCGCGCCCGGAATGGGGCGATGCAAAGACGACGCAACTGGTGCGACGATCCGGGTGGACGACTTCGTAAGCGACTTTTGGCATGGACCCTCCTTATGAAGAACAACATAGAGCATGTAATGACAAAGCCAAAAGCCCTTGATCCCGCTCACGACTCCTTTTATAGCACGCCTCACCCGGCGCGGATTTCCGCGCCCACTTTTATTGTGGGCCGAAAGTTGGTGCAGGGGAACGTGCGGGATTAGCTCAGCGGTAGAGCACTTCGTTGACATCGAAGGGGTCACAAGTTCGATCCTTGTATCTCGCACCACCGCATTCCGCCAAAGGGCATCGCGCCCCGCGGCACCAACGCCGGCACATCCGTGCCAAAACGCAACCCCGGCGCTGCTTCGCGCCATGAAACATGAGGAAGAAGCGCCATGAAGGTTCGCAACTCGCTCCGCTCGCTCAAAAACCGGCACCGTGACTGCCGCGTTGTGCGTCGTAAAGGCCGTGTGTACGTCATCAACAAGACGCAGCGCCGGTTCAAAGCGCGTCAGGGTTAAGCCCCCGACACATCCAATAGAAAAGGCCGCCCACTCACTGGGCGGCCTTTTTTTGTTGCGCCGCTGCGTCACAGACCCACGAAATAGTCCGCGAGGGCCATGAATACAGGAATGCTCAGGATGGCGACAGGCGTGCCAAGGCCGGTGGATGTTCCGACATAGGCCGACGGATTGGCATCCGGCAGGGCCGCACGCATGGTCGGTGGGCCAGAAATATCAGAGCTCGACGCCGCCATGACCGCCAGCAGCACAATGCCACCGCCCGAAAACCCCGTCAGATGGTGCGCCACCAGCCCAACACCGAAACCCAGCGCCCCATGCACGACCGGGCCAAGCAAGCCATAGATCAGATAGGCATGCGCCACGCCCCGCAGTTCGGACAACCGCGACCATGCTTCCATGCCCATGATCAGCATCAAAATCGACAGCAGGCCCCGAAACAGCGGCTCGTAGAAACTGTCATAAACCGTCTCTGGCCGGGCAAACAGACCCAGCGCCAGCCCCAGCAACAAGGCTGAAATCGCAGGGCTGCGCACGGTGTCCGTCAGAATGCTGCGCACCAAACCGGGCTCAACCGCGTCGCCCATGCTGCCACCCGTGCCGCCACCCATCACCATGGTGCCGCCTTGGGCAATTGTGGCAGATGCGCGCCGTGCAGCCGCCAACCGCGCCAAAACAATCGCCGTGACCAGGGCGGCCACATCCATGAACGGATACAACGCGCCAATGAACCCTTCATAGGCGACACCAGCATCGTCAAGCATCGCCATACCCGCAGCAAGCGTCGACGCAGAGACAGCACCAAACAGACCCACCGTAGCCATGCCGTCCATCTGCGACACGCCGCGCAAACGTGCCAAGGTCACCCGCCCCAATAGCACAATCGCGATGCCCACGGTTGCAGCCAACACCGCAGGGACCAGCAATTCGACGAAATCCGCCTCGCGCACCGAAATACCGGCACCTATGCCAACCTTGAGCAGCAATAGAATCACGATGAACTTGTACACAGGTTCCGGCACTTCCAGCTTGCTGCCAAGTGCGGCGATCATCATGCCACCGATCAGAAACGCCAGCGTCGGCTTTTGCATTTGGGCCACGATTGTCGTGCCGATGTCTAAAATGATGTCCATGTCCTGCATCTCCTTTTTGCAGGTCCGAAGTAACTGGCGCACTAGGAATTAAAAAATAGAAGTATTGGAACTTTTCGTTCTATAATGCAGAACGATGAATCAGCTCAATTATCACCACCTGCGCTATTTTCGCGCTGTCGCCCACGAGGGCAATCTGACCCGCGCTGCGGAACGGTTGAACCTGTCGCAATCCGCATTGTCCACACAGATCAAATCTCTGGAGGGACGGCTCGGTCATGCGCTGTTTGATCGCGTTGGCCGCCAACTCGTCCTGACAGAGGTCGGGCGGATCGCGCTTGATCACGCGGATCGCATATTTGGCACGGGTCGCGAATTGATGGAAACGCTGTCGCGCACCTCTGGCACAGTGCCGCCCTTGCGCGTGGGTGCATTATCGACCCTTTCGCGAAACTTTCAGATGCAGTTTCTGCGCCCTGTTTTGGGCGACCCTAACCTTGAAATCGTACTTAAATCCGGCAGTTCGGACCAGCTTTTGGCGGCTCTGGCCGACCTTGCGCTGGACGTTGTCCTAACAACCGAAGCGCCGCGCAGTGCGGCGGGCTTGGATTTCATCGCACATCAGATCGCCGAAACTGCCGTTGGCCTGCACGGGCTGCCCGGCCGCATGGAACACGCCACGCTGTACGCTCTTTTGGCCAACGAACCCGTCATTGTCCCAACCGAAAGCGCAATCAGAACCGGGTTCAACAGCCTGACGGCACGGCTTGGTGTGCAGCCGCGCATCGTGGCCGATGTGGATGACATGGCGATGGTGCGTCTGTTGGCAAACAGTGGGGCTGGGCTGGCTTTGGCGCCGAAGATCGTTTTGTTGGACGAGATTGCTGCAGGCACGCTTGTGACCGCCCCTTTTGATCTGGAGATCACGGATCGGTTTTTCGCCATCACGACGCGGCGCAGCTTTGGGCACCCGATGCTGGAGACGCTATTGCCCTGAAATCGCGCACAGCACATCCCAATCTGCCAACACGCACAAAGCCTGCACTTGCACCTCGCCGCCTTTGGCATAGGTTTTCAGTCAATTCAGAAACACAAAGGCACATTCCATCACCGACCCAACCTACACCCCGCCAGCAAAATGGACATGGGATATCGAATCAGGGGGCAAGTTCGCCTCGATCAACCGCCCCATCGCGGGTCCCACGTCGGACAAGGACCTGCCAGTCGGCAAGCACCCGTTCCAACTGTATTCGCTGGCCACACCCAACGGTGTCAAAGTCACGATGATGTTCGAAGAGTTGCTGGCAGCAGGCGTCACAGACGCCGAATATGACGCGTGGCTGATCAAAATCGGCGACGGCGATCAGTTTGGGTCCGGGTTTGTGGATGCCAACCCGAATTCCAAAATCCCAGCCTTGATGGACCATTCTGGCGACACGCCGCTGCGGGTGTTTGAATCGGGATCAATCCTGATCCATCTGGCCGAAAAATTCGGGATGTTCCTGCCCGCGTCCGGCCCGGAACGCACCGAGGTGATGAACTGGCTTATGTGGCAAATGGGCTCCGCCCCGTTCTTGGGCGGTGGCTTTGGCCACTTCTATGCCTATGCGCCCGAAAAATTCGAATACCCGATCAACCGCTACGCCATGGAGAGCAAACGCCAACTGGACGTGCTTGACCGCGAACTGGCGACCAAGCCGTTCATCGCCGGTGACGACTATTCCATCGCGGATATGGCGATCTGGCCATGGTACGGCCAATTGTGCCTTGGTCGTCTGTATGACGCCGCAGAATTTCTGGATGTCGAAAGCTATACCAACGTGTTGGCATGGGCGAAAAAGATTGACGAACGGCCCGCCACATTGCGTGGGCGCATGGTGAACCGCGCCGCAGGCGAACCATCTATGCAATTGCATGAACGCCATGATGCGTCTGATTTCGACACGCAAACTCAGGATAAAATCGGCACGCCCGACAACGCATGACAGTTTGGGCGCACCTCAGGTGCGCCCTGCCACCCCGACGCGCCTGCTGACGCAGAACGTCAACACGGTTGAATAGACATCGCGCGACTTCCACGCCTGAAAGGCCGCGCCATGACCACGCTCACCTCTGACCGCTTTACCGTCCAATCCGGCCATCGGATCACCGTTCAGGTGCCCGAAACAGATGTGAACGCGGTGATTACAGCCGTCACATCCGTCGATCAGCTGATCTATGGCGACTACGACAACGTCACCTTCACCAGCCAAACAGGGACCCAAGGGTTTCGCGCGCTTGGCACCGGGCGCAATGTCGCCACACAATCCGTTGTGACAGTGCCCTGCGTCGAGCTCAGTTTTTTCTGTGCAGGCGATGCGGTTCCGTTGATAGAAGCGATCTATGGCGTGCACCCCTATGAGGAACCGGTGATTTTTATCGCACCCATATTGCGCAGTTTGCACGTCAGTGGGCAGGACGAGGACAATCCGAACCGGTTTTGGAACCGCCTCATGCCAAGTTGGGTTCCAACAGAGCATCGGTAGGCGTAACCATTGCCGTGGCCCTACATCAGACTAGACTTCCCTTAATCAAATTGGAGAACCCCTTTATGCGCCTTCCCGTCATCATCACTGCCATTTGTCTTGCCACGCCCGCAGTGTCTGCGGATTTGATCGTCAACTTTCGGGATGGGGCACCCAAAGATCGGTTTACGATCTCATATGAAGGGTCCTGCGCAGCGCCCGCAATGACAGTTGATATAGACCTTGGTACCGCTCCGGCGGGCCTGATCTTTGACACGACGGCTGCAGGGGCCGGGGTGGATGTGTTTCAGCCCCTGGAATGGGTGGTCGGAACGGCGCGGACCTCTGCGGTGACGGATGGCGATACCGTGGTCAGCCTTGAGCTTGACGCATTGGCACCGGGTGAGACACTGGCCTTTACCGTCGACATCGACGACACGACCAGCAATCGGCAGATCACAGTCAATGGGTCTGAAATGATTGGGGCAACCCTGCGCGCCGGAGGCCAAGAGGCGCTGTTTGATGGGACAGGCACGGCACGCGTTGCCTTGGCACCCTGCTTGTCCTAGCGACGGCCGACCTGACGGCAGATCAAGATCACAGGCAGCAGACCAACCGCAACGATGACGAGGCTGGGCACCGCCGCCCCGTCCAATCGTTCATCAGATGCCAAGCGGTGAGCTTGTACCGCCAACGTATCAAAATTGAACGGGCGCATGATCAGCGTGGCTGGCAGTTCCTTCATCACGTCCACAAAGACAATCAGCAATGCTGTCAGCAGGCTGGGCGTCAGGATCGGCAGGTGCACACGACGCAGCGTGGCAAACGGCCCCTTGCCCAAGGATCGGCTCGCTGCGTCCATGTTCGCGTGCACACGCGCCTGACCACCCTCATAGGCACCAAGGGCTGCGGCCAGAAACCGGACCATATAGGCAAAGACCAGCAACCAGATCGACCCTGTGACCAACAACCCCGTCGAGATGTCGAAGGTGCTGCGCATCCACGCATCCAGCGCATTGTCAAAGGCCGCAAAGGGCACCAACAGACCGACGGCAATGACACCGCCGGGCACGGCATATCCAAGCCGTGCAACATATGCGGCCGAATCCGACGTCCGGCCCGGCTGCGTGCGCTGGAAGAACCCAAGGACAATCGCCGCCCCAAGCGTCAACGCCGCCGCGAGCGACGCCAACAGCAGCGAATTGCTGACAAACCCGATATAGCGCGGGCTGAACAGATCCTGACCCGAACCGATCCCAAGACCGAGCAGGGCAATCACCGGCACCACAGCGCCAAACACCACTGGCAAGCCGCATAGGATCATCGCCAAAGCCGCTTGCCAGCCAGTCAGTTCAATTGGCGGATGTTCTTTCTGCCCGCGACTGGGATCATGATAGCGCGCCTGCCCACGCTGCATGCGTTCCAGCATCGCAAGCAACAGAGCGAAGGACAGCAGACACAGCGCCAATTGCGCCGCACCTGCCCGGTCCGCCATGGAAAACCAACTAGTGTAGATGCCCGTGGCAAAGGTCTGGACCCCGAAATAGGCGACCGTGCCAAAGTCCGCGATCGTCTCCATCACCGCCAGCAGCACACCGGCAGCAATCGCCGGACGAGCCAGCGGCAGGCTGACGCGCCAGAATGCAGACCACGGCCGCGAGCCAAGCGCACGGGCCGCCATAAAGGTTGACCCGCTTTGTTGCAGGAACGATGCGCGCGCCAGCAGATAGACATAAGGGTAAAGCACCAAAACCAGCATGACCGCAGCCCCGCCAAGGCTGCGGATTTCCGGAAACCAGTAGTCACGTGGGCCCCAACCCGTCATGGCACGCAGCGTGCTTTGGACGATGCCGGGATGATCAAGCACATGAGTATAGCCATAGGCCAGAACGTAGGCCGGGAATGCCAAGGGGATGACCAATGCAATTTCAAGCATCCGCACACCCGGAAACCGGGTCATCGTCACCATCCACGCAGTGCCGACGCCAACCGCAAACGTCCCAAGCGAGACTAAAACGACAAGAAGGCCCGTATTGGCGATATACCGCCCCAGCACGCTGCCAGCCAGATGCGTCACAGTCTCTGTGCCCCCCGACAGGGCCGCCACAGCTACCGCAAGCATCGGCAACAGGCAGAACCCTGCGACCAGCAGGGCAGTCCACGACAAGAGGCGCGGCGTCGTGCGGACAGGCGAAATGACAGAAGGCAGTGACACTGTTGGACGTCCTTGATTGGAACGCCGCTCTTATCCTACTTTTTTGCTCGGGCTTCCAGCCCCGTCGCAGACCGCTTCCGCGCTGTGCCGTTGCACAATTGTAAGGTTCAGTGTCCGGCTGGAGGTGTCAGTGGGGGCCAGCCCCCCGGCCTGCGGCCTCCCCCCGGAGTTTGTTTGGCGAGATGAAGTCGGCTCGGATCAGTCGTAGCTGCGCTGATCCTCGATCACGAGACCATCCTTGGGAAGGCTGCCGGGGATGTGGAGTTCGACTGCACCTTTGAGTTTCAGCGTATCCGCGATGCTTGTCGCGTAGGCATCTGCATCCACGCCGGTACTTTCGAGTTGCACGGTCATTGCGTCTTGTTGCCCATCGCGGCGCGCAATCACGCGGGCGCGCGTCACCTCGGGGTGTTTGGCAACAAGGGCTGCGACCTGTTCGGGACGTACGAACATACCCTTGATCTTGGTGGTCTGATCGGCCCGGCCCATCCACCCTTTGATCCTCATATTGGTACGCCCACACGGGCTGTGGCCCGGCATGGCCGCGCTCATGTCGCCGGTGGCAAAGCGGATCAGCGGATAGTCGGGGTTCAGCGATGTCACGATGACCTCGCCCACTTCGCCGGGCGCGACAGGATCGCCGGTGCCTGGCGTTACGATCTCGACGATCACACCTTCGTCGACAGTCATCCCCTCAAGCGCAGGGGATTCATAGGCAATATTGCCCAGATCAGCAGTGGCATAGCATTGCATGCAGGAGATCCCACGATCCGCGTATTCCTGCCGCAAGCTGGGAAACAGCGCGCCCCCTCCCACAGCCGCCTTTGTGATGGACAGGGTAACGCCCATCTCGTCGGCTTTGTCGAGGATCACCTTCAGGTAGTCCGGCGTGCCCGCATATGCGGTCGTTGCGATGTCGCGCGCTGCGGTGACCTGGAGTTCGGTCTGCCCGGTGCCCGCAGGCAAAACAGTTGCGCCGACGGCCCGTGCACCGGATTCAAAAATCATGCCCGCAGGTGTCAGGTGATAGCCAAAGCAATTCTGTACTATGTCCCCGGCACCGATCCCGACCGCATGCAGAAACCGCCCCATGCGCCACCAATCGTGACTGACACCGCCGGGTTCATAAATGGGTCCCGGAGATTGAAACACATGGGCAACGCCCGACACAGGAATGCCGCCGAACGGCGGTGTCTCTGCCTGCCATTTGGCGAGCTCGGACTTGCGCAGCACCGGCAGGTGACGCAAATCGTTCAGATCTTGCAACACGCCCACATCCGGCAGGCAATTCGTGGCAGCCGCTGACACGCGTGCGATCTGGGCATTGAGCGCCGCCAACTGATCCGACGCACGCGCGTCAGAACTGCGCGTTTCAAGATCGTCAAAATAGGGCGTTGTCGCCATAACTACATCACTCTCGATTGGTGTGGGGATCGCGCAGATCGAAGCTTAGCTCAACCAGCGTTTGCGGCGGCGATAAGAACGCACATCACGGAACGATTTGCGCCCCTCGTCCGACATGCCCAGATAGAATTCCTTTACGTCCGGGTTTTCGCGCAATTCGGCTGCGGGGCCATCCATGACGACCCGGCCTGATTCCAGAATGTATCCGTAATGCGCGAACCGTAACGCGACGTTGGTGTTCTGTTCGGCCAGCAGGAACGTCACGCCCTCGCTTTCGTTGATCGATTTTACGATTTCGAAAATCTGTTCGACCAGTTGCGGGGCCAGCCCCATGCTGGGTTCGTCCAGCAGGATCGTTTCCGGGCGAGACATCAAAGCGCGGCCAATGGCCGTCATCTGCTGTTCCCCACCAGAGGTATATCCCGCCTGGCTTTTGCGCCGTTCGCGCAGACGCGGGAAATAATTGTAAACCATCTCTAGGTCGGCTGCGATCGCGCCTTTGCCATCAGCGCGTGTATAGGCCCCCGTCATCAGGTTTTCTTCCACAGTGAGGTGTTCGAAACAGTGACGGCCTTCCATCACTTGGACGACGCCGCGCTTTACCAGATCGGCAGGATCGGCATGGGACGTGTTGTCGCCGCGATAAAAGATCGACCCCTTGGTCACTTCGCCCCGTTCAGACGCCAGCAGGCCGGAAATCGCCTTGAGCGTGGTCGTCTTGCCCGCGCCGTTACCACCCAGCAGGGCCGTAATCCCACCTTTAGGCACCTTCAGGCTCACGCCCTTCAACACGAGGATGACGTGGTTATAGATCACCTCGATATTGCTGACCTCTAGAACTGTCTCGGTCTTGGCCTCGGCGTCCAGCATGGATCACACCCTTGTTGTTCGTAAAAACTGTAGATTCTCGGCGGCAACGCATGCTGCCGCCGAGAAAGAAACGCTTAGTTGCAGGCCGGTGTAATACCGGATTCTGAAGCGTAGGCTGCGCTGTCTTCGTCGATCAGCGGCTGGATCACGTCCATATCCGATGGGGAGAAGCCCGAGATCAACGTCCACTCTTTGGCCGACGCATCCCACTGGGTCATGCCAACAAGGCCGGGACCACCGTGGTTTTCGCACGACACGTTGAACGCAGGACCAAAGCCGGGCAGTCCCAGCTCAGCCATTTTCTCTTCGCTCATTTCAAGGGCTTCCATACCATCGCGCATCATCGCGGCGGTGATGTCTGCAGTGCCATGGATGCCTTGCGCCGTTTTGGCGGCCTCGGCAGCCAGCATCGCAGCATAAAGCCCACGGTTATAGAGCACTGTGCCGATTTGATCGCCCGACCCTGCGGCCAGCCCTTTGTCCACAACATGTGTCTGGATGTCGTCAAACACGGGGAAGTCATCGCCGACACCGTGGAACGTCAGCGCCTTGTAGCCATTGGCTGCATCGCCCGCAGGCAGCACGTCGTTTTCAGAACCGGACCACCAGATGCCGATGAAGTTTTCCATCGGGAAACGGATGTTGGCGGCTTCTTGAATGGCGACTTGGTTCATTACGCCCCAGCCATACATGATGACATTGTCAGGACGCTCGCGGCGGATTTGCAGCCACTGCGACTTCTGCTCTTGGCCCGGGTGATCCACAGCCAACAACACCAATTCGAAACCATGCTTTTCTGCCAGAGTTTCGAGTGTGCGGATCGGTTCCTTGCCATAGGCCGAGTTGTGATAGACCAGCGCAATCTTTTTGCCCGCAATGTCGCCTTGGCTCATCAGGTAGTTGATGGCACCGGACGCCCCGTTCCAGTAGTTGGCCGGGTAGTTGAACACGTGGCTGAACACGGCACCATTGGCGGCCGAGGTCCGCCCATAACCCATCGAGTGGATCGGGATGTCATCCGCAGTCGCTTTGGGGATCAGCTGATAGGTGATGCCGGTGGACAATGGCTGATAGACCAGCGCGCCCGCACCTTTGGTGGACTCGTAGCATTCAACACCCTTTTCGGTGTTATACCCGGTTTCGCACTCAGGAACGGCAACTTTGACGCCACCGATCCCGCCATCGCGTTCGTTCAGCATGGTGAAATAGTCGGCATAGCCATCCGCAAACGGAATGCCGCCCGCCGCATAAGGACCTGTACGATAGCTGAGCGATGGGAACACAAGGTCCGCCATCACAGGGCTTGCGGCCATCATGGCGGCTGTTGCCCAGGTTGCGAGTTTCATTTTCATCGGTTTTATCCTCCCGTTGGTATTATCCGATATGTGGTCCATTCGGACCGTTCGTTGGGCGGGGTTGGCCCCGCCAGTGTTGGTGACCGCCCAGCCTAGTGCGGGAAGGGCCACAATCTTAACTTTTCCTTGGCCACGCGCCACAACTGCGCCAGTCCATGGGGTTCAAGGATCAAGAACATGATGATCAACCCGCCGACGATCACAAGCTGGAAATGCGCGACAATGTCGGTTGGAAATCCAAAAATGTCGACGCCCACAACTTTCAGCAGCACCGGCAGGACAACCAGAAACGCAGCCCCGGCAAAGGCACCAAAGATCGACCCCAAGCCGCCAATGATGATCATGAACAACACCAGAAACGATTTCTGAATGCCAAACACTTCGCCCACTTCGACGGCCCCCAGATAGACGGCGAAAAACAGCGCGCCTGAAATCCCGACAAAGAACGAACTGACGGCAAAAGCGGTCAGCTTGGCCTTCAGCGGGTTCACACCGATGATTTCGGCCGCGATGTCCATGTCACGAATGGCCATCCACTGACGACCCACAGAGCCGCGCGTGAGGTTGCGGGCAATGATGGCCGCGCCGACCGTGAACACCAGGCAGAACAGATAGGTTGCCCATGCTTCGGTATTGGGGCCCGTCACTTCGATGCCAAACACCGTGCGCTCTGGTGCGTTGATCTGGCCCGATGCAGAATAGTTGTAAAACCAACTTACTTTGTTGAACAACCAAACAAGGAAAAACTGCGCGGCCAGCGTGGCCACCGCCAGATAGAACCCTTTGATCCGTAAGGACGGTAGGCCAAAGGCTGTCCCGACAAGGGCCGTAATCCCCCCCGCCAGAATGACGTGGAAAAAGATGCTCACATCCGGGAATGCCGTCATAAGCTTGTAACAGGCATAGGCCCCCACAGCCATAAAGCCCCCCGTGCCCAAGGACACCTGCCCGCAATAGCCGGTCAGAATGTTCAGCCCGATGGCCGCGATGGCATATATCAAAAACGGCAGAAAGATCGAATTGACGAGGTAATCCGTCATCATAAAGGGCAGGACAAATACGGCCACCGCCAATACGAAATAATACCGGTAGCGGTCGAACCTGATGGGGAACGTTTGACTATCCTGCGGATATGTCGTCGAAAAATCGCCTGCCTCACGATACAGCATCGCTCATCCTCCCCGCGCGGTTCATATTGAACGCGCCGTTAACCAGCATTCCGGCTTTTCCGGTTTTGCCACATTCTGCCCCAGTCCCGATGTCACCCTGCAAACGGGTAGACGGAGTGGGAACCATGACTGCAATTCTTGATGACATGCGTCGTCTGGACGACGCACATGCGCGCGGCGACATAAGCGCAATTGATTTGGCCGATGCCAAGGCGCAGTTGCTAGAGGCTGTTCCAGACGCAACCGAACCAGCGCATGCGGAGCCAACGTTAACACCTGTTGACGCACGCCTTGGTTTTTGGCCGACGCTGCTCTTGTGTGCGCTGATCCTGACTGTCTGCATCGGGGCCGCACTGCTGCTGACAGGTGACATCACGCTGTCGGCCACACTGGCAATCACCGTATTGGCCGCCGTCACCGTCATGCTGTTTCGCCAATTGGATGGATGATCATACACGTTCAATGATCTTCTCCCCAAACAGGCCCTGCGGACGGAACACGAGGAAAACAAGCGCCAGCACATAGGCAAACCAGTTTTCGGTCGCATTCATGGTGAACCCAAACACTGCACCAGCCAGATCACTGCTGGACATGAAAAACTCAAACAGCTTTTCGCCCACACCAATGATCAGGCCGCCGACAATGGCACCGGGGATCGAGGTAAAGCCACCCAGCATCAACACTGGCAACGCCTTGAGGGCAATCAAAGACAGCGAAAACTGCACACCTGACTTCGCGCCCCACATGATGCCCGCCACAAGGGCGACAAACCCTGCCACCGACCACACCAGAATCCAGATATAGTTCAGCGACACACCAACGCTAAGCGCGGCCTGATGGTCATCGGCAACCGCACGCATCGCGCGCCCCTGTTTGGTGTATTGGCTGAACACAACCAGTGCAGCGACAAGAATAATGGCGATGATCGTGGCCGTGATATCCAGATTATCGATAAAGAACCCATAGCCAAAGATGTTGAACGTCGCCTCGTCAATGGCAAGGTTAATACCCTGCGGCAGACAGGTGCCTTCGCTTAGGCACACGTTCAGCTTCTTGATCTCGGACCCCCACATCAGGTCCGCAACCCCTTCAAGCAGATAGGCCAACCCAATAGTCGCCATGAACAAAATGATCGGTTCCTGACCGACCAGCTTGCTGAATATGAACCGCTGAACCGCCCAAGCGAGGATGATCATCACCACGACGGTCAACACAATTGCGATGATCGAATGCAGCTCCCAGCCAAAGTAATGGATGTTCGTGCCAAACACAGCATTGATCAGATGGTAGAACGGCACCTGCCCGGTCTGAATGCCCACCAGCGTCATGGCGGCAAACAGCGCCATCACACCTTGGGCAAAGTTAAAGATGCCCGACGCTTTGAAAATCAGGACAAAACCGAGCGCAACGAGCGCGTACATCACCCCGGCCATCAGCCCGTTCAGCATCACTTCCATCGCGTAGATCAACTGGTCAGACATCATTCACACTCCTTCGGCAACAGTTCGCAAGTCGGGGCGGGGCGCGCCACACGCAGTGCCGATCGCGGCGCTATCTCGGCAAAAACATCAGTCATGCGCGACCCCCAGATAGGCATCGATGACAGCCTGATTGTTGCGCACCTCGTCCGGGGTGCCGTCGCCGATCTTCTTGCCGTAATCCATGACGACAACCCTGTCGCTCAGGTCCATGACCACACCCATATCGTGTTCGATCAGGGCAATCGTGGTGCCAAATTCATCGTTCACATCGAGGATAAATCGGCTCATGTCCTCTTTTTCCTCGACGTTCATGCCAGCCATCGGCTCGTCGAGCAGCAACAGGGACGGCTCGGCAGCGAGCGCGCGGGCCAGTTCAACACGCTTTTTCAACCCGTAAGGCAAACGCGACACAGGGGTCTTGCGGATCGCTTGAATTTCAAGGAAATCAATAATTTTTTCAGCGACTTCCCGGTTGGCTGTCTCTTCGGCCTCGGCCTTGCCTTTCCAAATCGACTGCGCAAACAACCCAGTTTTCATGTGGGTCAGGCGGCCCGTCATGACATTGTCCAGAACACTCATACCCTCAAACAAGGCGATGTTCTGAAACGTACGTGCAATCCCCTGACGCGCCACTTCAAACGGCTTCATCGGCGGGCGAGGCGCGCCCTTGTAATAAACCTGGCCATCTTGGGGGATATAAAACCCCGAGATAACGTTCAGCATTGATGATTTGCCAGCACCATTGGGGCCAATGATGGCGCGGATTTCGCCTTCGCGGATATCAAACGAGATATTCTTGATCGCCTCAACCCCGCCAAAGCGCAACGTGATGTTCTTCATCTCCATCACAACAGGGCCAATCTGGCGACCGTCAGCGGTGATGTATCCATCTGTCTGGTCCAGCATCAGATCCACCCCTTTTCTGTTTCAAAAAAATCCCGCCCGGAAGGCAGGGCAGCAACGCATTCAGACATGACCACATGACGCAGCATACCGGATGGAGGGCGGGGCGATGGCGCAGCCGAGCGTCGTAACACCATCATTCCGCCGCCAGCTTTTGCCCGACTTCCGATGTCCGGGCGGTCTCAATATGCAACGTGGCGGAAATAGATCCCTTGCGCCCGTCTTCATAGGTCACTTCGGTCGTCGTCGAAATCTCATCTGAGCCATCATAGAGTGCGGCGATGATGTCGGCGTATTTCTCTTCGATGATCCGGCGGCGCACTTTTTGTGTCCGGGTCAATTCGCCATCATCCGCATCCAGCTGTTTGTGCAGCACGACAAACCTGTGCACTTGACAGCTCGACAGCATTTCATCCTGCGCGACGGATGCGTTGACCTCTTCGACATGGCCCTTGATCGTGGCCAGAACCTGCGGGTGCTGCGCCAGTTCCTGATAAGACGCATAACCGATGTTGTTCCGTTCGGCCCAGTTGCCCACGGCTGTGAGGTCAATGTTGATAAATGCCGTACAGGTTTCACGGCCATTGCCGAACACCACGGCTTCCAGAATGTTGGGAAAGAATTTTAACTTGTTTTCCACATACTTTGGCGCAAACAGATCGCCCGACGCGGTTTTTCCGACGTCCTTGGCACGGTCGATGATGCGCAGATGCCCCGTGTCAGGCTCGATGAACCCTGCGTCGCCGGTGGCCACCCATCCTTCGGCGTCTTTTGTGTCTGCCGTACTTTCCGGGTTTTTATAGTATTCCACGAACACCCCGGGAGAGCGGTAAAACACCTCGCCATTGTCCGCTATCTTCAGCTCTACGCCGGGGCATTTCACGCCGACTGTATCGCTGCGCACCTGGCCATCGGGTTGCGCGGTAATGAACACGGTCGCTTCGGTCTGACCATACAGCTGCTTAAGGTTGATACCCATGGAGCGATAGAAATCGAAAATCTCTGGGCCGATCGCCTCACCCGCAGTGTATCCGACGCGCACGCGGCTGAACCCAAGCGTGTTCTTTAGCGGTCCATAGACCATCGCCTCGCCCAGACGGTACTTGAGCCGATCCATAAAGCCGACAGTCTCGCCATCCAGAATGGCCGGACCGACCCTGCGGGCGTGATCCATGAAATAGTGGAACATGCGCTGCTTGAACTTGCTGGCATCCTCCATCCGGATCATCACATTGGTCAGCTGAGTTTCAAACACACGCGGTGGGGCGAAATAATAGGTCGGCCCAATTTCGCGCAGATCCACATGCATGGTTTCTGCACTTTCGGGGCAGTTCGTGCAAAACCCGGTCCAAAGCGCCTGTCCGACCGAAAAGATAAAATCCCCCACCCATGCCATCGGCAGATAGGCCAAAATGTCATCCGACCGACGCAGATGATCAAACTCGGACGAAGATTTGCTGGTTTCGATCACGTTGCGATTGCTCAGAACCACGCCCTTGGGCTTGCCCGTGGTGCCCGAAGTATACAGCATCACACAGGTGCTGTCATAATCCAGCTTGGCAATCCGGCGGTCCATTTCGGGGGTCAGTTCATCACGCTTGGCACGCCCGGCGTCCTGCACATGTGAATACTGATGCAATTTCGAGTGGTCGTATTTCCGCAATCCACGCGGATCAAGATAAATCATCTGCTCGAACTGCGGCAACTCGGCTTGCACTTCGATCACCTTGTCGACCTGTTCCTGATCGCCGGCAATGACGAAGCGCGCGCCGCAAAAGCCCAAGGTAAACGCGATCTCTTCGGCGGCGGCGTCCTGATAGAGAGGTACGGGAATAGCACCGCACATTTGTGCAGCCATCATCGACCAATACAATGTGGGGCGGTTGCGCCCTATGACGGCGATAAAGTCGCCCTCGGCAACACCAAGGTCAATAAGACCCAAGGCAAGTGCCTCGATCTCTTCTTTGGTTTCAGACCAGCTCCAGCTTTGCCATATGCCGAATTCCTTTTCGCGGTACGCAGGCGCGTCCCCGAATTCAGTTGCATTGCGGTGCAAAAGTGCCGGGATGGACCTTAAGCCCTCCCCGCCCATAGGCTGATCAACCAATATCTTTCCTCCCAAACGTGCCCCCAATCTCGTCCGCGGGGGTCACGTGTGATCACTGATGCGATTCTGTACACACATAACAATGTTAACCTGAGGCTCTACGTCAACTTTTTCCTGATGTTTGCCCAATCCTTACGAATTGTTACATCCCCGGTTGCCCCGTTGTGCGGGACACATCCAGGGTGCTAGCCATAGAATATGCAACAGGGCCCACAACCGTCACTTACTGCCTCTGGCCTCAACCTGATCGCGCAGGCGCTGACGATTTACGACCGTGATCTACGCCTTGCAGTCTGCAATGCCCCGTTCCAGCAAATGTTTGACTTGCCTGATGAATTGGTCACACCGGGGGCCAGTTTTCGCACAACCATTCAGCACCTTGCGGAACGTGGGGACTACGGCCCCATCGACGATATCGATACATTCGTACAAGAACGCGTCGAAACAGCCTTGGCGTTTGAGCCGCATTACATCGAACGCACCCGCCCCAACGGCAGCACAATCAGCATCGAAGGATCGCCGCTGCCGCAAGGTGGGTGGGTCACGGTCTATACAGATATATCCCAAACCATCGCCCAAGAGGCGCTGCTGAATGCGCGTGCAAGCGAGCTCAGCGATCAGCTTCTTGGCCATTCCGAAGCGTTAAGCGCCACGAACCGCCAACTGGCCGCCACCGTAGCTGCCCTCGAAGAGGCCAAGCGCCAGTTGACCAAGACAGAAGCGCGGACCCGCCTGACCACTGAAATGATGCCAGCGCATATCGCCCACGTGGATGCGACCGGCCACTACACATTCTCCAATCGCCGCCTCAGCAGCGTGATGCCGGGGCGCCCATCCGACATTACAGGCATGTCTATTTCAGACGCGCTTGGCGATTATGCGTATAATTGCATTGCGCCATCCCTGAAACAGGCGCTGGCGGGCACGGAATCCGTATTTGAATTCAGCGACGACGCCAGCGCACGGCGCATCCGCGTCGCCTTTACCCCAGAAGATGCGGGCGGCGTCTATATCCTGTCCATGGACATCACTCAGGAAACACAAGCGCGTGCGGCGCTGCAACAAAACCGCAGACGCACGCTGGCTGCACAAATGACATCAGGGCTTGCCCATGATTTTTCGAACCTGTTGACCATCATCCTAGGGCTGCAATCCAAGCTGGCCCGGCGCAGCGACCTGCCCGCAGATGCTGCTGCGTTGATCGAGGGCACGCTCGCCGCTGCGCAGCGTGGCGGGACGTTGCTGAACTCCATCGCGGATATGACCGCAGGCCCTGCAATGCGCCCTGTTGCGACCAATGTCACCGATCTGATCAATGACGTGCACACGCTGGCGCGCTCAACCCTGCCGGATGGCGTAACGCTGGATGTCTCTTGCGACGCGCCGGGCACTTACATGCTTGATCCCGGCATGGTGCAGGATTCGTTGCTCAATTTGATCCTGAACGCACGCGATGCCTGCGGCAGCCAAGGGCATATTGCCGTGACCGCGCACGCAGTCCACGACACCTGGATTGAGTTCGTGGTCACCGACAGTGGCGCAGGGTTTTCGACGGATGCGCTGGCCCACGCGTGCGATCCGTTTTTCACCACCAAGGGCAACGAGGGGTCGGGCCTGGGCCTGCCCATGGTCTATGACATGACCAAACGCGCTGGCGGCGACTTGCGGCTGAGCAATGGCACGCGCGGTGCCCACGTGCGTCTGCGCCTACCGTTGCGCGCAGCCCCGGACATTGCAGGGGCTCTGGTCTTGCTGGTCGAAGACGACGATGCGCTGCGCCAACACTGCCGGGATATCCTGACCAGCCTCGGCCATTCGGTGATCGAAGCGGGGGGCGTGGACGAGGCACTCGCGCTTACCGCCGACCTGCCTGACATCAAACTGGTGCTGTCAGATGTGAATCTGGGCAGTGGCAGCCGCAGCGGCGTTGACCTCGCCCGGCAAATCAGTGGCACCTTGTCCGTGATCCTGATGACCTCATTGCCGCCCCAAGACCCGCTATTTGTCTCGGCCACGCAAACTGCGCCAGTTCTGCGCAAGCCCTTTGTGGCGGCGGATCTCGTGGCATTGCTTCAAGGTAAGGACGCGGCATGAGCGCACCATTGGTCACAATTCTGGATGACGAACCCGCCATTCGCACCATCCTGTCCGAAGCGCTGGAAGAAGCGGGCTTTCGGACGCTCAGCTTTTCGCGGGCCAGCGCGTTCGAGGCCGCGTTAAAAACGCACAAGCCCGATGTTTGCCTTGTTGATCTGGGCCTGCCGGATACCGACGGGCTGACCTTGGTGCACCGCCTTGCGCTGGAACAGGGCGCGACCGTCATCATCATATCGGGACGCGCGCAGGTGCAGGATCGCGTGACAGGGCTGGAACTGGGGGCTGACGATTACATCATCAAACCCTTTGATCCCGCCGAAGTCGTCGCACGTATCCGCGTGCGTTTGCGCAGTCCCAAACAAACCGGCAGCAGCGGGCAGATCGCAGCCTTTAATGGGTGGACAGCGTCTTTCGACAGCTACACATTGACGGACACAGACGGTGCCCAAACGCCCTTTTCCCATGCCGAAGGCGAAGTGCTGCGTATGTTCCTCGAAGCCCCCAAACGTCTGATCAGCCGCGCACAGATGCAAGACAGTCTGAGCGGCGGCGCAGGCGATAGTTTTGATCGCGCCATGGATGTGCGGATTTCACGGCTGCGCACCAAGCTGCGCGAAGATCCTAAAAACCCACGTCTGATCAAAACGATCTATGGGGCAGGCTATATCTTTTTGGGCAACGTCCACTGGAGTTGAGCCGGCAAGGCACTTACTGAACCCCTGCCGCATGGGCCAAAACGCGCAGTCCAGCCACCAGATCATGCTCGGCTGTATCTTCCTCGAACGCATGGCTGATCCCACCGATGGACGGGACGAACAGCATCGCCACCGGCATCAAACCTGACACATTGGTTGCATCATGCAAGGCACCCGACGGCATCGCGCGCCATTTACCGGGGGCAACGGCCTGCGCACCACGTTCCAGGCGGGCACGCAACGCAGTGTCCATCGCAACAGGTTCCAGACCCAGCAATGGGCCCATCTCCACCTCCAACCCCATCTCGGTGGTAACCTCGTTCAACACGTCCAGAATCACATCCTGCATACGCCCAAGCCGGGCAGCATCCCCATCGCGCCATTGCATGGAAAAACGAACCTGCCCCGGCACGATGGATGAGGCATTGGGCGTCAGGGACACATGCCCAATGGTCCAAACCGTCTGCGGTGTGACCACATTGCGCAGCCGATCATTCATACGGGTATTGAACATGCTCAGCCCCTGAAAAACATCGCGGCGCAGCGCCATCGGCGTGGTGCCCGCATGGTTCTGCTGACCACGCAAAGTGATCACCTGATCGCGAATACCGACGATATCGGTCACGACACCAATCTGCTCGCCTGCGGTATCCAGGGTCGGACCCTGTTCAATGTGCAACTCGACAAAGCCAGTGAATTGCCCTGCATCAACGGGATCGCCCACACGGGCACCAAGGGCAGCTCGCGCATCACGCAGCAACACACCGTCATGGTCCCTCAGATCATCCGCATCTGCCAAACTCAGACCACCAGACCAGACAGCAGAACCAGTGGTGACGCCAAACCGACCCTCTTCATCCTGAAAGGACACGACCGACACGGCAGGCCCGCTGCTCTCACGGCTTGCGCGCGCCACCTCAAGCGCGGCAACGACGCCCAGCGCTCCATCCAGCCACCCGCCAGTCGGCTGACTGTCAGAATGTGACCCCAACAACAACGACGGTCCATCCGCCAACCCAAACAGGTTGCCCATCGCGTCAAACCGAACAGCAAGCCCAGCTTCAACCATACGCGCAGCCAACCAATCTCGCGCAGCAATATCCGCCTCGGAATAGGCCGGGCGCACCACGCCGCGGCCAACGCCAGAGGCACCAAACTGGCGCAAAGCATGCAGGTCAGCCAAAAACCGGTTCGGATCAACGGGCATATCGCACCTTCTTTGGGTCAAAAATACCTTGGGGAGTTTGAGGGGTGAAACCCCTCATTCCCAAAAATAGATCGCGTGCGCCGTCAGGCGCTCTTCATGGTCACTCCGCCGCGACAGATGCCTCGCCGGCTTCGACCCGCACTGCGGAAAACTTGAACTCAGGGATCTTGCCGTATGGATCGACGGCAGGGTTGGTCAGAATGTTGGCCGCCGCCTCCACGAATGCAAAGGGCAGGAACACCATATCGGGTGCCACAGCACGATCCTCGCGTGCCATGATCTCGATCGAACCGCGCTTGGTGGTCAGGCGGACAGTACCGCCGGCAGGCACACCCAGCTTGCGCAAGGTCGAGGGGTGCAGCGAACAGTTTGCTTCCGGTTCGACCGCATCCAGAACAGACGCACGCCGGGTCATCGACCCTGTGTGCCAATGCTCCAACTGCCGCCCAGTGGTCAGGATCATGGGATACTCGGCATCGGGCACATCGTCCGGTGGAATGACCGAGGCCGGGGTAAACCGGGCACGCCCATCAGGGCGGGGGAACCCATCGCCAAAGACAATCGCCTGGCCCGGATCTTCAGGGGACAAAGATGGATAGGTAACAGCATTTTGCGCCTCCAACCGATCCCATGTGATATTGGCCAGTGACTTCATGTTCAGCTTCATTTCCGCAAACACATCCGCCGGGCTTTCATAGCTCCAACCAAGGCCAAGCCGTTTGGCCAATTCAACCTCAATCCACCAATCCGCGCGTGCCTCTCCCGGGGGGGGCAAGGCGGGGCGGCCCATTTGGACCTGGCGGTTGGTATTGGTGACCGTCCCCGCCTTTTCGGCAAAGGCCGAAGCAGGCAAGATCACATCGGCATAATTGGCCGTCTCAGTGATGAAAATATCCTGCACCACCAAATGATCCAGCTTAGCCAGCGCGTCGCGCGCATGTTCCACATCTGGGTCCGACATCGCGGGGTTTTCACCCAGGATATACATGGCCTTGATGCTGCCGCGATGCACCTCGTCCATGATTTCAGTGACGGTCAGACCCTTTTCGTTCGAAAAGTCCTCTGATTGCCAAACATCCGTAAAGGCAGAGCGCACACCATCGTCCGTCACCGATTGATAGTCAGGCAAGAACATCGGAACCAAACCGGCATCCGACGCGCCCTGAACATTGTTCTGTCCGCGCAACGGGTGCAGGCCCGCGCCGGGACGCCCGACTTGCCCACACATCAACGCCAGCGAAATCAGGCAGCGTGAATTGTCCGTGCCATGGATGTGCTGGCTGATGCCCATGCCCCAAAAGATCATCGCAGATTTGGCACCCGCAAAGATCCGGGCCACATCGCGCAGTACCTCGGCGTCAATCCCGCAGATCTCGGCCATCTTTTCAGGGGCAAAGCCCGCCAGATGCGCTTTCTCGGCTTCCCAGTTTTCAGTGTAAGCGTCGATATATTGCTGGTCGTACAGTCCCTCTTCGACGATCACATGCATAATCGCGTTCAACATGCTGACATCTGCACCGGGGCGGAATTGCAGCATATGGGACGAAAAGCGCTTCAGCGCCTGACCGCGCGGATCCATCACGATCAGCTTGCCACCGCGCTTGGTGAACTGCTTGAAATAGGTCGCCGCAACCGGGTGGTTCTCGATCGGGTTACAGCCGATGGCGATCGCAACGTCAGCATTCTCGATCTCATTGAACGTGGCCGTCACGGCACCGGACCCAACATTCTCCATCAACGCCGCCACGCTTGAGGCGTGACACAGCCGCGTGCAGTGATCGACATTATTGTGGCCAAATCCCTGACGGATCATTTTTTGAAAAAGGTACGCTTCTTCGTTCGTACACTTGGCCGACCCGAAACCGGCAACTTCACGACCGCGGCCCTTGAGACCTTTGGCCGCGAAATCCAACGCCTCATTCCATGTCGCCTCGCGAAACACTTCGCCCCAATTTCCGGGATCGACGTTCAACCCCTTGGCCGGGGCGTCATCCCGGCGGATCAGCGGTTTGGTCAGGCGATGATCATGGTGAATGTAGTCAAAGCCAAAGCGGCCCTTGACGCACAAACGCCCTTCGTTCGCGGGGCCGTTTATGCCTTCGACATATTTGATCTTGTTGTCTTTTACCTTCAGTGAAATCTGACAGCCGACTCCGCAGAACGGACAAATGCTTTCGACCTCTGAATCAAAATCCGCACTGTCACCCACCTGAGCTGCATCCACGACAGTGGACGGCATCAAGGCACCAGTCGGGCAGGCCTGCACACATTCGCCGCACGCCACACAGGTGGAATCGCCCATAGGATCGGCCAGATCAAAGACCGGATAGGAATCGTGACCCCGCCCTGCCATCCCGATCACGTCGTTGACCTGCACTTCGCGACAGGCGCGCACGCACAGGCCACAGGAAATGCAGGCATCCAGATTGACCGACATCGCCACATGACTGTTATCCAGCAGCGGGATACGCCCCTCTTCCACCTTAGGAAATCGGCTGGTGGACACACCATTTGCCTCGGCCATATCCCAAAGATGGGCAGATTTGTCATGAGACACGTCGCGCTCGGGCTGGTCAGCCACCAACATCTCGACGACCATCTTGCGCGCCGTTTCGGCGCGGGTCGAATTGGTGGTGACAACCATGCCCTCGGCAGGTTCGCGAATGCACGAGGCCGCCAACACGCGTTCGCCTTCGATCTCGACCATGCACGCGCGGCAGTTGCCATCGGGGCGATAGCCAGGCGCAGGTTTGTGACACAAATGCGGGATCACAAGGCCACGGCCATGGGCGACATCCCAAATGGTCATGTCCGGCTCGGCCACGACCTCGGCCCCGTCCAGCGTAAATGTCACTTTGTCCGTCATCGCGCACCGCTCCCTGTCATTGCGGTCAGCCTAAACCAACATGGCACCTGACGGGACTCCCAATCCCGACACCAAATCCCGTTTTCGCGTCCCTCAAGTTTCCGATGGAATGCACCGCGTCCTGCATTCTATGTTTCAAAAAGATCCTCTCCGCAGGGTCCGACGCTTCCCACAGCGCAGGCGCTGGCCTAGAACAGATCAAACACCAGCCAAAGGCTCCCATGTCCCACATCACACTTATCCGTCACGGTCAGGCCAATTCGCACGCAACAGACGAGGCCAGTTATGATCAGCTCAGCGCGCTTGGCCACCAGCAAGCGACATGGCTGGGCGACCACCTGCGTGCAACACATCAGCACCATATGCGGCTCTATACAGGCACCTTACGCCGCCACCGCGAAACAGCAGCGGGCATGGCCACTGGCCTGGAACCGATCGAAGACGCGCGGCTGAACGAGCTGGAATACTTCACTTTGGCCGCTGCCCTGCGCGACGAACACGGGGTGGCGATCCCCACGGAACAAGCCCATTTCACGAAACACCTCCCAAGGGTCTTTTCCGCATGGCAAGACGGGATACTCAAGGGAGCCCCCGAAACCTTCGAAAGTTTCGAAAGCCGGGTACAGGGCGCTTTACAGGACATCTCGGCAGGGGATGGCCCCGCACTGGTGGTCACCTCTGGCGGGCTGATCTCGATGGCGATGCGCCAACATTTGGGTCTATCCATAGACGCAATGGCGAATGTCGCGCTGGCCATCATGAACACATCAATCCACCGCCTGCACCCAATCGGCGGCACATGGGCACCGGTGATGTTCAACGCCATCCCCCACCTTGAGTCCCCAGATCGCCATCACGCCCAGACTCACGTTTGAAAGGCACATTATGAAACTCTACTACGCCCCCGGCACGATCTCGATCGCTGTCGCCATCGCCCTGAACGAAGCCGGGATATCCTATGAGACGCACAAACTGGACTTTGCCGCAGGCGACCAGCACAGCGCGGCCTATGGTGCCATCAACCCGAAAGGGCGCGTGCCCGCACTGGACGTGGACGGCACAATCCTGACCGAAACCGGGGCCATTCTGGAATACATCGCAACCCTTGCGCCTGCCCTGATGCCTTCAAACCCGATCAAGGCCGCACATGCGCGGGCGGTCATGTTCTACCTCGCCTCGACGATGCACGTGAACCACGCTCACAAGATGCGCGGCGGCCGCTGGGCAGATATGCAGGCCAGCTGGGATGACATGACAGCCAAAGTGCCCCAAACGATGACAGACAGCGCGTCTTATGTCGAAACGCACTGTCTGGCCGGACCATATGTCTTGGGCGACACGCCGTGCATCGCTGATGCCTATCTGTTTGTTGTCTGCAATTGGCTTGAGGGTGACGGAGTCGACCTTGGCCAATTTTCCAAAATTCGCGCCTTTATGGCTGCGATGGCGGATCGCCCAAGTGTGCAGGCGGTCCGGGCAAACGGAATGCTGCCATGACCCATCTGTGGGTGCGTGCCGAACAAAGGGAAAATGAAACGCGCGTCGGTCTGACCCCCGAAGGCGCGGCCAAGCTGACCGCAGCGGGCATCAAAGTCACAATTGAGGACAGCCCGACGCGCTGCATTCCAACCGACCGCTATGCCGCCACCGGGGCAGAGATTGCGGTGCAAAACACCTGGCCCGACGCCCCGTCGGACGCGATCATTTTCGGCCTCTAGGAATTGCCCGAAGATGGCAGCCCATTGCCCCACAAGCACATCATGTTCGGTCACGCCTTCAAGGGGCAACCCAGCGGCCAACGGCTCTTGCAGCGTTTTGCGGCAGGGGGTGGTACGCTTTATGATCTCGAATATCTGGTGGACACGGACAACCGGCGGGTTGCGGCCTTTGGCTATTGGGCGGGATATGCCGGGGCTGCGGTTGCGCTGAAATGCTGGATCGCCCAGCAAAAGGGACAGATTGCAGGCCCGGTGGCCCCCTACCCCAGCTCGAACCACCTGTTGGCCGATCTGCAATCGGCGCTGGTCGGCACAGGCGCGCACCGCCCCACGGCGCTGATCATCGGCGCGTTGGGGCGGGTCGGAACCGGGGCGGCAGACCTGTGCACCGTGATGGGCGTGCCCACGACCCGATGGGACATGGCGGAAACAGCCCATGGTGGCCCATTTCCAGAAATTCTGGCGCATGACATCTTTTTCAACTGCATTCTTGCGCGCCCCGGCACCCCTGTCTTTGTGCCTGCGCGCACCAAGCATCAGCCCCGCAGGCTCAGTGTGATCGGCGATATCGCTTGCGATCCAGACAGCGATTTTTCCCCGATCAAGGTCTATGACCACACGACGACATGGGACGCCCCGGCTCTGCGCGTACACGACACGCCACCGCTGGATGTCACGGCCATCGACAATCTGCCGTCGATGTTGCCCGTTGAATCATCAGAGGATTATGCGGACCAGTTGCTGCCAAGCTTACTGACGCTGGGCGCACTGGACACGGCCGTGTGGGCACGCGCCAAGGCGACATTTGACCGGGCTTTGCCTCAGACATGAAAAAGGCGGGGACAGTCCCCGCCTTGATCCGTATCAAAATATTTTAGCGATATCAGATGCGCGCAAAGCGTTGCGCAATCTTGGGCAACAATCCCTGGAATTGCAGGGGGGCATCCGTCACAGCAAGGCAGATACAGTCCTCGTGAATATCCGCGACAGGCGTGTGATGCAGGTCACTGTCTGCGACCTCAACGTCGCCACGCGCAAAATAGTCGTCTTCGTCCTGAAACGCGCCCTGCAGTACCATCGTCATCTCAGTGCCGCGGTGACCATGATCCGGCATTGCCGCCCCCGCAGGAATAAACAACAATCTGGCCGAGGCATCGCGCGACGTCGGCAAGATCGCCTGTTTCACACCAAGGCCGATACTGCGCCATTTCACACTCTCTAGGTCGCCACCGATATAATCCTGCAACGGACCCGGCAGAATAGACCCATTTGATCGCGCCACGACAGGCGCATCAGGTGCGCCTCCGGCTATCAATGCCATCGTCGCCGCAAAGCTGCCAGGAGACAGCGACACATCATCATAGGGCGCGTGTTCAAACACCTCGCCGCCGACCGCGTCGTAGCTTTCCACCTCGGCCCGGCAGGTATCGCACAACGATACGTGCGCCGCGACCATAAGGTTGAACGCCTCTGGCAAACTTCCTGCAGCGTATCCCATCAACACACTTTGTGTCAGGTGATGCTTAATGTTTTGTTTCATGGCTTTTATCACTTCATCTCGTGGCGCAAACGTTCAAGCGCTAACCTAATCCGACTTTTGATCGTGCCCAGTGGCAGACCGGTTTGATCGGCAATTTCGCTGTGGGACAAATCCCCGAAATACGCCTTTTGTATCAATTCACGCTGGGCTTCAGGCAGTCCTGCGATTGCCTGACCCAACTGTTCGCTTTCCTGCTGCAGCACCAAAACATCGGCCTGATCAGGTTCTTCTTCCGGGCCCCATACCAATTCCTCGGGTTCGGGGCGGCGCTGCTTGCGCAGAATGTCGATCTTGCGGTTGCGCGCGATCGTAAAAATCCACGTCGCGACTGACGCCCGCGAGGCATCAAACATATGTGCCTTTTGCCAGCAAGTGGCCAATACCTCCTGCGCGCATTCCTCTGCGAGCGACGCGTCAGAGCCGGAGCGCATCAAAAACCCTTTGACCCGCGGGGCAAAGTGTTCGAACAGCTCGGCAAACGCCGCTTGGTCTTTCTTATCGCGGATGCGGATCATGTGGTTCACCCACAACATCCGTTTACCGTCTGTGTCTGTCATTCTGGCAGGTCCTGTCACAGCGCCCGGGAACATACCCATCGGCGGCTGTCTATTTGGTTGTGTCGTGTTTAAACCCGCATACATAAATGGTCTACGACCGCTGCTGTGATTTGGATCAAAAAATAAATCCTAACCATTCTACATCCGTTTCGGGCAGTGGGGCGTAAACGTTACAGCAACACAGATACCAAGGACGACCAATACACATGCCTTTTGAACCACCCGCGGCCATCCGCAAACGCATTGCCGTCATCGGTGGCGGTATATCTGGGATGGGGGCAGCGCATATGTTGGCCGCCGATCACCACGTTTCTTTGTTTGAATCAGAACCCCGATTGGGGGGGCACGCCCGCACGATAATGGCCGGCAAACGTGGCGATCAGCCTGTAGATACAGGATTTTTGGTGTTCAACTATGCCAACTACCCGCACATGGCCGCCTTGTTTGCGGAATTGGACGTACCGGTCGTCAAATCCAACATGAGCTTTGGGGCGTCCATCGATGGGGGCAGTTTGGAATATGGACTGGCAAGCCTTGATGCGTTGTTTGCGCAACGCAAGAACGCTCTGAACCCTCGGTTTCTGGGCATGGTGCGCGACGTGATGCGGTTCAACCGCAATGCCCTGCGCATCGCCAACGAGGACCGCACGCGCACCGTGGCGCAATTTTTGGACGTGCTTGGAACAGGCGCATGGTTTCGCGATTACTACCTGCTGCCGCTCAGTGGTGCGATCTGGTCAACGCCGACGGAAAAGATCATGGATTTCCCGGCCCACGCCATGATCCAGTTCTTTGAAAACCATGCGCTTCTCAACACCACAGGGCAGCACCAATGGTATACAGTCAACGGCGGTTCGATAGAATACGTACGCCGGCTAGAGGGCGCGATGAGGGGCAATGGCGTCGACATCAGACTGGGCGCGCCCATACAATCTGTGCGTCGCACGGAATCGGGTCCGCAACTCAAGGCATGGGGGGGCGACTGGGAAAATTTTGACGAAGTCATCTTTGCCACCCACTCCGACGACAGCCTGAAATTGCTTGAGGACCCGTCAGAGGCTGAAAGCGCGGCCTTGGGGGCTGTGAAATACCAAGCCAACGACGTGATCCTGCATTGCGACGAATCCATTATGCCCAAGCATCGCCAGACATGGTCAAGCTGGGTTTATACTGAAGATGCCGGCCAAAAGAGCGATCGCATCGACCTGACCTACTGGATCAATTCGCTGCAACCCGTACCGATGGACGATCCGCATTTCGTGACGCTGAACACCAGACGGACGATACCGGATGAAAAAATCTATGACCAAACGGTGCTGCGTCACCCGGTCTATGATCTGGCCGCTTTGGCCGCACAAGACACCGTGCGCGCGATGAATGGTACGAACAACACGTGGTTCTGCGGGGCATGGATGCGCCATGGGTTCCACGAGGATGGTCTGTCCAGTGCTGTCGATGTGGTAAGCGCTTTGAACCAGGTGCCGGGTTTTCAGGTTGCCGCCGAATGACAGCGACCGTCGATCATATCTCTGGCGTGACCTATCACGGGCGCAAAGGCAGCGTTGATAACGCGTTCCGCTATACCGTCGACTATATGTTGGTGGACGCCGAAGCGCCGGTTGCAACGCCGTGCCTGTTTGCACGCAACGGGCGCAGCGTGATGGCGTTGGACGATATTGATCACGGCGGCCCGCCCAAGCAGGGGCGCGGCGCGGCGTGGGTGCGCGATGTGCTGCAGGCCCATCAGGTGACGGACGTTGCTCGGATCGAACTGCTGGCCCAACCAAAGGTACTCGGCCACGTGTTCAACCCGGTCAGTTTTTGGCTGTGCCGACGTGATGACAACGCCCTGACGGCCGTGATTGCCGAGGTCACAAACACCTTTGGCGACCGCCACAGCTATCTTGTGCATCATTCCGATATGCGCCCCATCGCCCCGGATGATCGCCTGAAAACGACCAAGATCCTGCACGTATCCCCGTTTCAACCCGTTGAGGGCGGGTATGAGTTTCGGTTTGATATCCGCGATGACCGTATCGGCATCTGGATCGACTATACCCGCAGCGAAGGGGGTTTGATCGCCACCCTGACAGGCAAACGCGCCGCACTGACCAACCGGTCTATCCTGCGCGCATTGCTGCGACGCCCGCTTGGCGCGCGTCGGGTGCTCGCTTTGATCCACTGGCAAGCTCTGAAGTTGTGGATCAAACGCGCCGTCTTTCGCTCCCGCCCTTTACCACCCGTTGACGAGGTGTCGCGGTGAAAAATGCCCAGCCTCAGCGTCTGTCGGCCTATGCGGTGTTTGCCGCGTTGCTCGCGTGCGCGGGGCTGCCGATCTATATTCACGCGCCTAAATTCTATGTAGATGAATATGGCGTGTCGTTGGCGGCACTGGGGGCAGTGCTGTTTGCTCTGCGCCTGCTTGACGTTGTGCAGGACCCCCTGTTTGGCCGCCTGAGCGAGGCACTGCGCAGCTACAGAGGGGCTGGTGTTATCATTGGCGCAACGGTCATGGCAGTCTCGATGCTGGGCCTGTTTGCCGTGCCACCACTGTTGCCGCCGCTGGTGTGGTTTGCCCTGATGCTGACAGGCGTCTTTTCCGCCTTCAGTTTTCTGACGATCAACTTTTATGCCCAGGGCGTGGTCAAAGCAGACACGTTGCCGGGCAACGGGCACTTGTCACTGGCGCGCTGGCGCGAAACCGGGGCGCTTTTGGGCGTCTGTGTGGCAGCCATTGCACCTGTCGTTCTTGGCGGGTTTATGGATGCTCCTTTCGCAGGGTTTGCGGTCGGTGTGTGCGTCCTGGCGCTGGCTGCGGTCGTCATGATGCGCGGCGAATGGGTCAGTGCCGGTCTTCCGCCATCCGTTGGGTTTCGCGCAGTGTTGCACGATGCGCTGGCCCGCAGGTTGTTGTTGATCGCGCTGGTCAATGCCGCGCCGGTCGCAGTCAGTTCGACCCTGTTCCTGTTCTTTGTGGAAAGCCGCCTGCTCGCACCCGGTTTCGAAGGGCCGTTGCTGCTGTTGTTCTTTCTCAGCGCTGCTGTCTCTGCACCGTTTTGGGGCAAATTGGCCGAACGGTTCGGCACCAAACCTGTCCTGATCAGCGCAATGATCTTGGCCATCGCCGCCTTTGGGGGTGCGTTGACACTGGGGGCTGGTGATTGGGCCGCCTTTGCCGTGATCTGTGTCCTGTCTGGCGCAACTTTGGGCGCGGATCTGACACTGCTGCCCGCTGTGTTTGCAACGCGAATGGCCCGGATCAGCCCATCAGCCGCCGAAGGGTTTGGCCTGTGGTCGTTCGTATCGAAATTCACCTTGGCCTTTGCCGCTGTGTCCCTGTTGCCGCTGCTTGAGCGGGCAGGGTTTGACAGCGCATCGACCAACAACACGCCCGAAGCTCTTGCGCTTCTCACGCTGCTCTATGCAGCTGTGCCTTGTGGCCTCAAGCTCGTCGCCATTTTTCTATTGGCTGCGACAGATCTGAAGGAGACGTGACATGGACGGATTGTTTTTTGTGCTGATCGGCGCGGGGCTGGTCTTTGCGCTTAACTGGGCATGGACACGCTACGCGGGGTTTCTGGCGCAAGCGCCCGAGGACTATGCAGAGGACGCAACCGTCTTTGACATCCGCACCCATCTGAACGGACCCATCATCTGCGAAGGTGTGATTTATGGCCCCACAGGGCGGGTGACATCCCGTTTCGTGGGTGAATTTGATTGCCATTGGGAAGGCAACCGCGGCGTCATGAAAGAGCATTTCCGCTATAATGACGGTTCAGAACAGACACGCGCGTGGGATCTGACGCTGGGCAATGACGGACGCATCAAGGCACTGGCGAGCGATGTCGTCGGCGAAGGCACGGGCCAGCAGGCCGGAAACGCTGTGCAACTGAAATACCGGTTTCGCCTGCCCGAAAAATCTGGCGGGCATGTGCTCGATACTGTGGACTGGATGTATCTGGCTCCCAATGGAACCATTGTGAATCGCTCGCAGTTTCGTAAATACGGTCTCAAAGTCGCCGAGTTGGTCGCAACACTGCGCCCTGTCCCCGCATCGGAACTGAAAGAAGCAGCATGAGTGATATGGAATTGAACGGCAAACGCTACTGGCTCGTTGGCGCAGGTGACGGATTAGGCCGCGCTCTTGCCCACCACATGAGCAGGGCTGGCATCGAAGTGGTAGTATCGGCGCGTAGCGAAGACAAGCTGGCGGAACTGGTCAGCGAACTGCCGGGCAAGGCATCGTATCAGACGGTCGATATCTCGGACGACGATAGCGTCAAGGCCGCCGCCGCCGCAGTCGGACAGATTGATGGGGTCGTCTTGCTTGCGGGCGCTTACTGGCCGTTTGCCGCAACCGAATGGAACGCCGAACAGGCCGTCACGATGGCGGATGTGAATTTCACGGGTTTTGTCCGTGTCCTTGGCCAAGTCATTCCGGATTTTGTCAAACGCGATGCAGGCCACGTGGTCATTACTTCGTCCCTGTCGGGGTTCCGTGGGTTGCCCGGATCGATCGGGTACACCGCCTCCAAGGCGGCAACCATGTCACTGGCCGAATGCATGTACGCCGACCTGCGCAAGACGGGCGTTCGGGTTCAGGTCGCAAACCCCGGCTACATCAAGACGCAGCTGACCGCAAAAAACGATTTCAACATGCCCTTTATCATGGAACCCGAAGACGCTGCGCGTGAAATGTTCGAACTGATGCTGACGGATCGGTTCAAAAAGAGCTTTCCAACAGCGTTTTCATTGCTGTTTCGCGTTTCACAGTTTTTGCCCGACTGGGCCTATTACCGGATGTTCTCATGATGGATCAGGTCAAATTCACCGCCATGAAAGATGGCGACCGCGAGGATTACGCGTTTCTCACCGAACACGAGGTCGCCCATACCAAAGGAACGGCAGATCGGTTGCTGACGGCTTTGGAAACCCTCGACGAAGGGTTGTCAGGCTATCAGATTACGCGGCTGGGCCATTCCCTGCAGTCCGCCACGCGCGCATGGCGTGATGGGGCCGATACGGATTGGCTGGTGTCGACCTTGTTGCACGATATCGGTGACATTTTTGCGCCCTACAACCACGATGAATATGCGGCCAGCATTCTCAAGCCGTTTGTGCGGGAACAGTGCACTTGGGTGGTGGAAAAGCACGGCGATTTCCAGATGATCTATTACGGCGAACATGTGGGCGCGAACCCGCACAAACGGGATACCTTTGCCGGTCACCCTTATTTCGACGATTGCGCGACGTTCTGCGAACGCTGGGATCAGGCCAGCTTCGATCCTGACTACGACACGCTGACCATCGATCATTTCCGGCCTCTGGTGCATGAGGTGTTTGCGCGCGAACCCTATGATGCGGCTGTGATCCAAGCCGGCGTGCGGGTTGCGCTGGTTGACCCGGCGGTTGCAGCGGCACGCGCCTAGCTGTCAGGAACCTTCAAGGGCACAACGTTCTGAACTGTCTCTTCGATTTCTTCAAAATCGAAGTTGTCCAGCCGATTGGCGCGTTTGCCTGCCTTGTCTGCGCTGATCTTGATCTCTTCGATGTCCTTGGACGCTTGGGAAAAGTGACGATCCAAATTTCCAACCCGCGTGCCCAACCTGTCCACATCCTGCACCAAAAAGGACAGTTCCTTGCGGATCGCCCCGGCCTGCTCACGCATACGCGCATCTTTGAGAATAGCGCGCATTGTGTTCAGCGTCGCCATACAGGTGGTTGGCGATACGATCCAAACGCGCGCTTCGAACCCGACGCGGACCAGTTCGGGGAAATTGGCATGAAGTTCAGCATACACCGCCTCTGAGGGCAGGAACATCAAAGCCCCATCCGCGGTTTCCCCTTCGATGATGTATTTACTGGAAATGTCGGCAATGTGTTTCTTGACTGCAACCTTCATCTGGACCGCTGCGGCCTTCAACGCGTGATCCGTCTCGGCCTTGCGCAACGCCTCATAAGCCTCAAGCGGGAATTTACTGTCGATCACGATGGGGCCCGGTGGATTGGGCAAATGGATCAGGCAATCCGCCCGCTTTCCGTTCGAAAGCGTATGTTGCATGGTATAACTGTCGCTCGGCAACGCCTTAGACACGATTTCGCGCAACTGGATTTCACCAAATGCACCGCGCGTCTGCTTGTTGGACAGGATATCCTGCAGGCTCAACACATCACCGGACAGCTTCGTGATGTTGTCTTGCGCCTTGTCGATAACCGCCAGCCGTTCCTGAAGTTGGGTCAGGCTGGTCGTGGTCTGTTTGGACGATCCGTGCAGCGACTCTTTCATGCGTTCCTGCATTTCGGTCAGGCTGCGCTGACTGCGCATGGCATTTTCGGCCAGTCGGTCCTGCATCTGCTGCTGAACGGCGGCAAGGCGGACCTCGACGGTATGGATCACCTGCGCTTGCGCATTGGCCTGTGCGTCCGACACGGTTTGCAGCCCCCCGCGCATCTGTTCCTGGCCCTGCCCCAAGGCCTGCACATGCTGGCCAAGATAGCCAAGCTGTTGCGCCAATGGTTCGGTGGCGCGCGCCGACCGCCCGGCCACACGCAGCGCCGCGATCAGCAGGATAAGGATCAGCAGGACCACAGCCGCGCCAATCATCCCCGCCACAACAAGCGGATCGTTCAGGTTCAAGGTCATGTCACCAATCTGGATCATGTGCGTCCGAACAACCGTTCAATGTCGGCCAGTTTGAGTTCAACATAGGTGGGGCGCCCATGGTTGCATTGGCCGGAGTGCGGGGTCGCCTCCATCTCGCGCAACAATGCGTTCATTTCCTCAGCCCGCATCCACCGCCCAGAGCGGACAGACCCGTGGCAGGCCACACGAGACAGAATCGCTTCGACCTTGGCCTGCACCGACTGGCTAGAGCCGAGGTCGGACAACTCATCAAGGATGTCGTGGATCATTGCCGTGGCGTCGACCTCACCAAGGATTGCAGGCGTTTCGCGCACGGCAATGGCATCCCCCCCAAACGGTTCGATACCAAGGCCCGCACGATGCAAATCATCCGCAATCTCCATCAGGCAATCCCGATCAGCAGGCGACAGCGTGACGATTTCCGGGATCAGCAGCGCCTGTGCGGCCACGCCAGTCTCGGCCATCTGGCGTTTCAGTTTTTCATAGACCAACCGTTCGTGGGCTGCATGCTGATCGACGATCACCATGCCCGACGCAGTTTGCGCCACGATATAATTTTCATGAACCTGCCCGCGCGCCACCCCCAAAGGCAAATCGCTGGCCTCTGCCGGACCGGACGGCGTGTCGACCACTTGCGCGCTATATTCCTGCGCCATTTCGGCAAACCCGGCTGTGCCACGCGGCCCAAGGCTGGGGCGATCCATCTGGTACACCCGCGGTTCTGTCGTTTCAGGGCGCATCGCGCCCAGTGTGGCACCCGCAACGGTCGTGGATGCGCGGTGACCCGCGTCGGCCAATGCATGACGCAGGCCCGACACGATCAGCCCGCGTGCAAGACCGGGATCGCGAAACCGCACCTCTGACTTGGCCGGGTGCACGTTGACGTCCACCAATTGCGGATCGCAATCCACAAACAGCGCCGCCGCCGGATGGCGATCACGGCTCAGGAAATCGAAATAGGCGGCGCGCAGGGCACCTGTCAGCAGCTTGTCCTTGACCGGACGGCCGTTCACGAACAGGAACTGCGCCACAGCAGCGCCACGCGAATAGGTTGGTAGAGCGGCATAGCCCGTCAGATGCAGGCCCTCGCGCTGCGTGTCGACAGCAATCGAGTTTTCAGCAAATTCCGCGCCCAGCACATCCGACAAACGGGCACGCAGCGCCGTCATCGGATCGCCTGTCTGCGCCTCGACACGGAACACGGTGCGTGGATCGCCCGTGACATCGCGCAGTTCAAACCGGACAAAAGGTTCGGCCATCGCCAGCCGTTTGATGACATCCGTAATGGCCTGAGATTCCGCGCGGTCTGTGCGCAGAAATTTGAGACGGGCAGGTGTCGCGTAAAACAGATCGCGCAGGGTGATAACGGTGCCTGCATTCAGGGCCGCAGGTTTGACCTGCGTGGTCACGCCGCCTGCCACGGTAATCTCTGCGGCAGATGCACCCGGAACGCGGCTGGTGATCGTCAAACGGCCCACGGCACCAAGGCTGGGCAACGCCTCGCCCCTGAACCCAAACGTGTGGATGTTCAACAGGTCCGATCCGTCGATCTTGGACGTGGCATGCCGGCTTAACGCAAGGGGCAGATCGTCAGCGGCAATACCGCAGCCATCATCTGTCACCCGGATCAGGATCTTGCCGCCACCGGACACATCGACACCGATGCGGCGCGCACCAGCGTCAATTGCGTTTTCAACCAGTTCCTTGACCGCGGACGCAGGGCGTTCCACGACCTCGCCCGCCGCAATGCGGTTGACGGCGGCGGTATCAAGTTGCCGGATCATAGGACGTATGTTGGGGGTCTGGTCGTTCATCCCACAATACTTAGCATGTTGAGGCGCGATTCGACCACACCTTGCGGACCAGTACGACCGGGTTAACTGCCCGATGCTGCGCGGTACCAGGCTATGATGGCTGCGCGTTCGTCGTCTTCCATATAGCTTAGATTGGCAGGCGGCATGGCGTGGCTGATCCCAGCCTGCAAATACACAGCACGGGCGTGGCGCGTCAGATCAGCGGGCGTTTCCAGCGCAACGCCTTTGGGGGCCCACAACAACCCCGACCAGACAGGTTCAGCCGCATGACACATGCTGCATCGGCCCAGAACGATGTCATGGACCTGCTCAAATCCCTCGGCCTGCGCGAACCGCGTCATGACTTGCGCCTCGCGTTGGGGGTTGGCTGCCACGCTGAGCCATACAATCGCGATAAAGATCAGAGCCGTCGCCGCCCACGTCCAGTGCGGGTTTCCCTTGCGGGCATGATGCGTGTTGAACCAATGGCGGATCGTGACCCCCATCAGAAAAACAAGACTGGCGATGATCCAGTTGTGTTCGCTCGCAAACGCGAGGGGATAGTGATTGGATAGCATCAGGAAAATCACGGGCAGCGTGAGGTAGTTGTTGTGGGTCGATCGCTGCTTTGCAATCTTGCCGTATTTGGCATCTGGCGCACGGCCCGCCATCAGGTCGGCGACCACGATCTTTTGATTGGGAATAATAACCAGAAACACGTTGCCCGACATGATTGTGGCTGTGAACGCCCCAAGGTGCAGCAGCGCCGCCCGCCCGGTAAAGACCTGCGTGTAAAACCACGCCATCGCGATCAGCACTGCAAACAGGGAAATCATCAACGTGGTCTGGTTTGCGTTTACGAACAGATTGCAAAGCTGCGTGTAAACCAGCCAGCCAAAGGCAAGCGACGCCAGCGAGATGCCCACCGCCTGCCAAGTGGCAAGGTCCATCACATTTGGATCAATCAGATAGAATTCAGCGCCAAGATAATAGACCAGAACCAGCAGGATAAATCCGCTGATCCATGTCCAATAGCTTTGCCATTTGTGCCAGATCAGCCCATCGGGCATACCTGTCGGGGCGACAAGGTATTTTTGGATGTGGTAAAACCCACCGCCATGCACTTGCCATTCTTCGCCATCCGCCCCCGACTTCAGGTTTCGGTCGCGGTGCAGGCCCAGATCAAGCGCGATAAAATAAAATGATGACCCGATCCATGCGATCGCCGTGATCACATGCAGCCAGCGGACGGCAAATTCCACCCAAGCGCCCATCGCGGCGAGATCGTACATGTGTGCTGTCCCTGTTTGGTGTCGCCCATCAGACTAGACCCCGACGTTCCCAAGGGAAAGACCCAGCAACGCCCTGCCCCGCCATGATCGCGGGGAAAGGCACAGGCCTGCGCAGTTTTAAAACAAAACCGCATCAATCATAGCGCAATTCGACCGCCTTGCCCTTGAACACCGTATAGGCCAGCGCCGTATATCCTGCGATCATGGGCAGCACGAACACGGTGCCCACAAGGATGATGAACAGGCTTTCAGGAGCGCTCGCCGCCTCGTAGATCGTCAGTTTTTCCGGCACCACATAAGGATAGAACGAATAGGCAAGCCCGCCAAAGGCCAGCACGAACAGGACGATGGCATATAGAAACGGCGTACGCGCGCCTCTGTCCGTATCGTTCGGCAGGCGTTGCAACGACCGCCACAACAGCCAGACCAGCAGCGCCGATAGGATCGGCAACGGGGCCAGCAGCACAACTTCGGGAAAGCTGAACCACTTGTCAAAAATGCGCGGGCTGACCAACGGCGTGGCCAGCGACACCGCCCCTAGCCCCAGGATCAGACCCCAAATACCGCCTTTGGCCCAGTCCACCGCCTTGGATTGCAGCGTGAACTCGGTCTTCAGGATCAACCAACACGCCCCAATGAACGAATAGGCCACTGTCAGGAACACCGCCGTGATGGCCGCAAATATCCAAGTGCCCGTCGTGCTTTCCAGTCCCATGACATATTTGCCCAACATGAACCCCTGCGACAGCGACGTCATCAGCGACCCTGTAAAGAACAACCAGTTCCACGTGGCCTTGTGCGGCGTCGGAGCCTTGACCCGGAATTCAAAAGCGACACCGCGCAAGATCAGCCCGATCAGCATGATTGCAACCGGCAGATACAGCGCAGTCAGAATCGTGCCATGGGCCGACGGAAACGCGACCAGCAGCAGGCCGATGGCCAGAACCAGCCACGTTTCGTTCGCATCCCAGAACGGACCGATGGAGGCGACCATCATGTCCTTTTCCTCATCCGTGGCGAAAGGGAACAAGACCCCAACGCCCAGATCAAAGCCGTCCAGAACGACATAGACCAGAATAGACACCCCCATGAGGGCGGCAAAAGTGAAAGGCAGCCAAACGGCCGGATCGCCAAACAGGTCCATCACGCTCTACTCCGCTGGGACGGCGCGGGTGATCGCCTCGCCCGATTGTGGGGTACGGCGACGCGGAACATCGCCATGGGCCGCCTTGCGCGCCAGATAGAACAGCACGCCGATATAGGCCGACAGCAGCAGCACATAAATCGACAGATACGCGCCCAGTGTCGTTGCAACCAATGGGGCAGGAACATCTGCCACAGCCATTTCCGTGGTCATGACCCCCTGTACCAACCACGGCTGGCGCCCGATTTCTGTGGTGTACCACCCCGCAAGCGTGGCGACCCAGCCCGAAAAGGCCATCGGCACCATCGCAAACATCATCAGCTTTGGCAGTCCTTCGGGACCGCGCCGCTTGCGCAGCATCAAAAATGCGCCTGTCCAGCTGAGGAACAGCATCGCAAACCCTGTACCCACCATGATGCGGAATGACCAGAACACCGGAGCGACAGGCGGGTGCAGTACTTCGCCGTCTTCTGTGACGAAATCGTTTAGTCCGGGTACAACACCATCCGCCTTGTGTGTCAGAATGATCGACGCAAGGTTGGGAATGGCAACTTCGAGCCGGTTTTCGCGCGCCTCTTCATCCGGCAGTGCAAACAGCAACAACGGTACATGTGTGCCCGTTTCCCAGTTGCCTTCCATCGCCGCTACCTTTTGCGGCTGATGTTCAAGCGTGTTCAGCCCGTGCAGATCACCCATGAAAATCTGGACCGGGATCAGTAGGGCCCCCAGATAGACACCTGTTTTCAGAGTCACACGGACCCCATCGGACCGGACGCCCAACAACCAACGGAATGCGCTCAGGCCCGCAACCAGGAACGCAACAGTCAGGCCAGACGCCAACAACATGTGCGTGAACCGATATGGCATGGACGGGTTGAATATGATGGCGAACCAGTCTGTGGCAAACGCCACACCATCGCGCATTTCGAACCCTTGCGGCGTGTGCATCCACGAATTCAGCACGATGATCCAGAACGCCGACATGGTGGTGCCAAAGGCGACAAGGAACGTGGCCGTGGTGTGCAACCATCCCGGCACCCGCGAAAACCCGAACAGCATGATGCCAAGGAACACCGCCTCAAGGAAAAAGGCCGTCAGCACCTCATAGGCCAGAAGCGGCCCGGCGATGTTGCCCACGGTTTCCATGAAACCCGGCCAATTGGTCCCGAACTGAAATGACATGGTGATGCCCGACACGACACCCATAGCAAAGCTGAGAGCAAAGACCTTGACCCAAAAGCGATAGGCCTCCATCCATTTT
>Ga0209405_1000250_pt1 | contig 47088 bp, 43 predicted proteins | sample COGITO_mtgs_1105_6_FD_184803 | JGI IMG/M metagenome (GOLD analysis project Ga0209405, IMG submission 184803) | Pelagic marine microbial communities from North Sea - COGITO_mtgs_110516 (SPAdes) (version 2) | ecosystem: Environmental > Aquatic > Marine > Epipelagic ...
AAGAGAAGTACAAGGGGTATGTAAAAGAATATTATAATGCTAATAATGAGAGGTACAAAGAACTTAGATTAAAAAACAAAGATAAAAGAAAACAATATCTTGAAGAAAATAAAGAGAAGTTAAGAGAAAAAAAATGGCAATACGACCAAGCGAATAAAAAGAAAGCAAAAGAATATTATCGAACAAATAAAGAGAGAATTAGAGTAGTTAGAAAAAAATATCTTGAAGCTAATAAAGAAAAATCATCTGAATACTCAAAAAAATATAGAGAAGTCAATAAAGATAGAGTTTTAGAGTATTCGAATCAGTATCAAAAATCTAGGAGAAAAACTGATAACTTATATAGGTTAAAGTTGAATATAAGAGCCAATATTCATAGATACCTAAAGGATGGAAAATCTAAAAGAACTAGAGAGATTATAGGTATTGATTATAAAGAGTTTCAAGATTATTTAGAAGTAGAATATACAGAGGGTATGCACTTAGACCATATCATACCATTAAGCTGGGCTATTATCGATGAAGAGGTTTATATCCTTAACCACTACTCAAACTTTCAGATAATAACTGCTGAAGAGAATTTTGCTAAAAGTGATACTTACTGCAAATCAGAAAACCTAAAGAAAGTACTAGACAATCATAACGACCTAACCAAGCTAAATAAGATAATAGAACGTAATTCAGATAAGATTACTTAATCGGACTATTTGAGGTGTTAGTTTATATACGTAGACGTTACAAAAAATTAATTTTATTATATTTGAAAATCAAACCTTAAAATAAATTTATTATGAAAAAACTAATCTTATTATCTGTTTATTTAATCTTTACTTGTTATTTAGAAATACACTCGCAAGAACTTAATAAAGATGGCAACGGATACACTAAAGTTATTCAAACTAAACTATCAACAAAAACAGTATATCAAAAGGTTAATGAGTGGATTGTAGAAAATTACAATTCCGCTAAAAACGTTTTACAGCTTAATTCAGAAGATAAAGTTATTTTAAAAGGGAATTATAAAGTTACGTTTACAAGTGGTAAATATTCGTTTCCCTACACAGTACACAATTCATTGTCAATATCTATAAGGGAAAACAGATATAAAATTGATTTAATTCCTAGTAAAATTACATATGAGTTAAATGAATTAGATAGTTCTGTTTTATCACTTTATCTCAACCCCCAATTAGATATTGATTCTTTTATGGCTAGGGTTAAGAAAAATTTAACAAACTTAGGCTATACAGATAAGAAAATTAATAAGTTAATAACAAAGATGAAAGACGGACAGTATGACGATTATTTGTTAAATAAAAAAAATTGGGATAATACAATAAGTTCAACAATTAAAAGTATTTCTGACTATGTTGAGAATACAGACGATTGGTAGAGGTTTGATTAATCAACTTTATACAATATTTTCTAGCAGGAATATTCAGTTTTTATCAAATACATATTTTACTATTCAACTCATTTTTTTAATTTCAAAGGAAAGTGCATCTTACTTCCCAATAAAGAGGATTTACGCTTATTCCTGTCTTTGCAAATGCATAAGAGCAAAACGTAAGTTTTGATTATTGTATGCAACAATTCAAACCTTACTCTCTCATATACTAAAGGGTAATTTCTCACTTGAACCTCCTATAATTTCTATTTGATACGTTTGCGGTTCTTGTGGAGGTTCTAATTGCTTAATACTTCTTAATTTTGGAATTACATACTGTAATCCTATGAGTGTACAAAGCTTACTTTCTAATGAATAGCTTGCTTAAATAAAGCACCATATCATATTATCAGACGTAAAGTTGTATAATGTGGTGGTCAGTTAATGTAGCTAATTATTGGTTTATAATTAGCTGTATTGAAAGAAGATATGTCTACAGTTTATAATTGTACTAACTTAGACGTTTTTTACTGTTTTTTTATTTTTTTTATATTTGAATAAAATTAAACTTTCTAGTTATGAAAAAACTAATTTTATTATTTACTCTATTTATTTTTGCTTTTTCGATTAAAGCCCAATCTATCTCTAAACAAGCTATCTCATCTTTAGGTTCTAACTACTCTAATAGTACAATTAAATTAAGTTTTGTTTTAGGTGAAGTTTTAGTCGGTTCTATGACTGATGAAGATGGTGGCTTTCAATTAGGAAATGGGTATTACCCCTCATTAAATATAGAAACTCTTAGTTTAGAGAATTCACTAACAGCTGTTAAGCTTATTGTATATCCTAATCCTGTTAATGAGTTACTCTATATTTCTCACCCTACAGAAAATAAATTTAAGATCCATCTATCTGATATTACTGGTAAAAAAATATTTAAAGGAGAGGTTCAAAAACAAAATCCAATCAATATTAGTCAATACCCAAAAGGCATCTATTTTTTGACAATAATGACTGGTGAAATAAAAAAAACGAATACCTATAAAATTATAAAACGATGAAAAATTATATCTCATTAATTTTTTTACTTATTGTAAGTTTCAATATAAATGCTCAAGTTCAACAAGTTCCTCAAGGATTTAACTATCAAGCAACAGTTAGAAATTTGAGCGGTGATTTAGTGATGAATCAAAATGTATATTTTAAGTTTAATATTCTACAAGGCTCACAAACAGCAATACCCAGTTATGTGGAGGAGCATTTTGTGCCTACAGATGATTTAGGACAAGTATCACTTGTAATTGGACAAGGGTCTTCAACTACAGGAGACTTTTCAGAGTTAAATTGGTCTTTAGGGAGCTATTATCTGGGCATTGAGATTGATACAAATACAGGGGCTGGCTATGTCGCTATGGGGACAACACAGTTTTTTAGTGTGCCGTATGCCTTGTATGCAGAGAATGCAGGAAATACTAATCTCGGTACTCCAACTTTAAACAGCGTCCTTCAACAAGGAAACTCAGCAAATAGTAAACAAATCAAGGATATGCTAGACCCTACGGATCTGCAAGATGCAGTGACTAACTCTTATCTTTTGAACCTTATTTCAGATCAGCAGTCTCAAATAGATGCTCTAGCTACAGAATTAAATAACACTATTGATGATGATGGTGACGGATTTTCAGAAAACCAAGGTGACTGTGATGATTCTGATGCTTTTACTCACCCAGGTGCGGCAAATAATGAATCAGCAACTACTTGTATGACAGATGCTGATGGAGATGGCTATGGCGATAATACTGGAACGAATCCTGGTACTGATTGTAACGATTCTAACGCTTCAATCTATCCAGATGCATTAGAAATAGAAGATAATATTGATAACGACTGTAATGGTGAGATAGATGAAGGTTTTGTTGATTCTGATGGTGACGGATTTTCAGAAAACCAGGGTGACTGTGATGATTCTGATGCTTTTACTTACCCAGGTGCGGCAGATAATGACTCAGCAACGGCTTGTATGACGGATGCGGATGGAGATGGTTATGGTGATAATATTGGAACGAATCCCGGCACTGATTGTAACGATTCTGACTCTTCAATCTATCCAGGTGCGGCAGAAATAGAAGATGGCATTGATAACGACTGTGATAATGAGATAGATGAAGTAGTTGATCCAAATCTTCCAGCAAGTTTTTCTAAAAAAGCTGTTGTTGAAGATTTTACAGGTACATGGTGTGGATATTGCCCAAGAGTATCTTATGCTGCAAGTCTAGTTGAAGAACAAACAGATAAAGTTTTTGTAGTTGGTGTTCACAACGGAGATCAAATGGCTAACAGTTTTGGTAGTGCTTTAGAGGATATGTATAATATTACAGGATTCCCAACAGCTTACATAGATCGTGCTGATACTTGGACATATCCAGAACCAAATAACGTAAGTCAGGCTTTAGAAGCCGCAGAAGGAACTGTTGATGTTGGTTTGGCAATTGAGTCTTCATTGACTGGGTCTACATTAGACATAACCATATACCAAGGGTTCTTGCAAAATATGACGAATGTGAAGTTGCTTGTTTTTGTGTTAGAAGATGGAATTATAGCAAATCAATCTAACTATACCAGTTATTATGGTGGGGCATCTACTATTACTGATTTTGAACATAATGGAGTTTTACGATATGTTGCAACTGATATAATGGGTGATACAACAACGTCTACCATTGGTGTACACGAACAATCATTTAGTGTAAACTTAAGTTCTCAGGGTGTACAAGATCCAACTAAAACAGGTGTTTTAGCAATGTTAGTAGATGATTCAGCAAGAGTCTTATATAATGCTCAGTATGCTGTTGCAAATGAAAGTAAAGCTTTTGATTAATTATTTAGAACATTTTATAAAAAAACACAAAAAAAAATCGGACTTACTAAGTCCGATTTTTTTTTTGCATTGTTCTGTTTCTAAAAATAATTTTCTTGATAATTAGGAAAGAAACGGATACCTGTAATCTGACGGTGATACAAGTGTTTCTTTAATTAATCTGGGCGATACCCAACGTAATAAATTTTGTGCAGAGCCTGCTTTATCATTTGTTCCAGAAGCTCTTGCGCCACCAAAAGGCTGTTGTCCTACAACAGCACCGGATGGTTTATCGTTAATATAGAAGTTTCCAGCACAATTTTCTAATAGGTTTGTTGCTTCTGTAATTGCATATCTATCTGTAGAGAAAACTGCTCCGGTTAGTGCATATTCAGAGGTAGCATCTACTAAGGCTAGGGTATCTAGCCATGTAGCATCATCATAAACATAAATGGTTGCTACAGGTCCAAATAATTCAGTACACATAGTTGTATACTTAGGGTCTTTGGTTAAAATTACCGTAGGTTCTATAAAATATCCTTTAGACTTATCATAGTTTCCACCAGCAATAATTTCAGCGCTAGCGTCTTTTTTTACGCTATCTATGTACGAGGCTAATTTATCAAAAGAACCCTCATGAATAACAGCAGTAATAAAATTGCCCATGTCTTCTGGTGAGCCCATTTTAAATGTAGCTAAATCTTCTTTTACATAGTTAATGGTTTCCTCAGCCAATGATTTTGGTAAATATATTCTAGAGGCAGCAGAACACTTTTGACCTTGAAATTCAAAAGCTCCTCGGGAAATTCCAGTTGCTACTTGTTTTGCATTTGCAGAAGGGTGCGCAATAATAAAATCTTTACCACCTGTCTCTCCTACAATTTTTGGATATGTTTTGTAATTGTGAATGTTTTCTCCAATTTTTCTCCAAATTTCTTTAAATACATAGGTAGATCCTGTAAAGTGGATTCCAGCAAAATCTGGACTTGCCAAAACGGTGTCTGTAATCATTACAGGGTCTCCATAAACCATATTAATCACTCCATCTGGTAAACCTGCTTCTTTAAAAATATCCATCAATACTTTTGCTGAAAATATTTGATGATCGGAAGGTTTCCAAACAACAGTATTTCCCATTAAAGCAGCACTTGCTGGTAAATTACCTGCGATGGCCGTAAAGTTAAAAGGAGTAACGGCATAGACAAAACCTTCTAAAGGACGATATTCAACACGATTCCAAACTCCTTCTGAAGAATCTGGTTGCTCTTCATATATTTGAGACATAAACTCTACATTGAATCGTAAAAAGTCTATATATTCACAAGCAGCATCAATTTCAGCCTGATAAACTGTTTTAGATTGAGCGATCATGGTAGCTGCATTTATTTTTGCTCGGTATGGGCCAGCCACTAACTCAGCAGCTTTTAAAAATATGGCAGCTCTTTGTTCCCAAGGCATTTGAGACCACTGCTTTCTTGATTCTAATGCAACATTTATGGCATTTTCTACGTGTATTTTTTCTCCCAAGTGATACTGACCAACAACATGATTATGGTCATGAGGAGGCGTCATATTTCTTGTATTTCCGGTTCTAACTTCTTCTTTTCCAATATACATTGGAACATCTACAGATCCTTTAAAATAAGCAGCATATTGTTTCGCAACAGCTTCTCTTTCTGGCGATCCAGGAGCATATGATTTTACAGTTTCATTTATCGCAGTAGGTACTTGAAAAAAACCTTTTCCCATTTTGTATGTTTTAAGTTGAAATCGACTAATTTTTATGGCACAAAGTTACAACTTATTTGTTAGTTTTTTGACAAGCTTAAAACAACAATCGCCTTTATCACAAACTCTTTTGAGTATGTGTGCATTTAGGTATTTACTTCTTAAAAATGGCGAATTTATTCTTTTTTCTAACAGAGATGAGAGTCCGATAAGAAAGAGATTTCCACCCAAAAAAAATATCTAGAAAAGGGGTTCATATCACCTACCCAAAAGATGAAGTAGTTGTTGGTGCCTGTATTGATGCTAGTGCTAAAAATAGATTGGTTTGTTTATTAAATGAAGGCTATGAAAACATTTACGCGATACATATAATAAAAACATGTAGAGGTGTTGTTGTGAAAAATATATTAACTGAAGAGGTCCCAAATCATTAGTTTAATGAAGCGATTGTTGAAAGGTTAAATGTGGGAATGGTAACTTTGAAATTATTTTTTTTAGTGAGGTTTTCCATGGTAAAAAAACCACACATAGCTCCAATGTTTGATTGTAAAAAAGTTCCTGATTTGTAGGTGTAAGAATCTTTTGGAGATAAGATTGGAGTTTCACCAACAACACCTTTGCCGTCTACAAATTCTTTGTAATTTAAAGCATCAAATATTTCCCAGTGTCTTTCAATTAATTGAACAGTGTCTAAAGAGTTGTTTTCTATGGTAATCTGATAACTAAAGGTGTAATAGTCTATCTCGTTTTCCTGAATAAATCCTTCTTCTTTTGTTTTTACCGAAATTTTAATTCCCTTTGTGATTTGTTGCACTATCATGAAGCTAATTTAATATTTTTGTTTCAAAATCCCAACATATAAAAACGATTTTAACTATTATTAAAAAATCATTTTTTCTAAATTAACGCTCTCCTTTAAACTGAATAGTACCTACGCCAATCACTCTGTCAAATAATGCTCCGAACCCTTTGTGATATACAATGACTGTATACATATTTTCAGTTTCAGAAAAATTTCCTCTAATTTCAGTTTCAGAAATTATATTTTCCCAAGATTTTGTCACAAAGGTATAGTTGTAAAATCCTTGTTTTAATAAAAAGTTAGCATTGTAGTATTTTGTAGAAGGATCAAAAATCATTTTATTTTCCTCTGTCAGACTAAAATTGTTAAAAGCACCATAGACGTACACTTCTTTATCAGCAATCTTTTGTCCCACTTTTAGTGAGAAATTCATCATCGCATAATCTGCTTCTGTCTTCGGATTTCTAGCCTCTATATTTCTAACAATAAATTGACCATTAATATCTGGATTGTAAGTGTAAGACTTTAATCCTCTGTTAATATAGGGATACAAATAGTTGTGATAGATCTCTTTGCGTTCTGATTTAGCAATATTTACACTGGCATTTCTAATATTTTTATTGTCAAAAAACAAATATTCATTACCTCCCCAAAAATTAGTCTTTCGGGAGTATTTGTAGACCAATTGATTGGGTTTGTAAAACTGGGGCAGAATTTCAGTAATGGCTGTTTTCCAATTTTCATTTTGTAAAATGGCAACGTGAATTTCTTGACTAGGATTATTGATTTGAAGTTGAGAATAATTTACCAAGAAATGAACAGTTTGTTCTTCATCCATATTTTTTGTATTTCTACTTCTACTTGCAGAAACACCAACAGTGGCAATGTTTTCATACAAGGTAAAACGTCTTGTAAAAACGAGCTCTCCAACATCATTCAAAACAGAAAGAAGGTAATTTCCGCTTTTTGTTATTCTGGTATTTTGGTTTGGAAATTGAACTGAATAATGAGTGTAGTTCTGAAATGTATTAAAAGAATTTTCTACATTAAAAATAGGATTAGATTCAAAACCGTTGATGTATTGATTGGAAATTAAGCTACTTTTTTCCCAGTCATGAGTCATTAACTCTATCTTGTAATAATACTCTTTTTGATCTCCGTTCAAATCATCAAAGTTCAATTCTAATGTTTTTCCTAAGGGAATAATGTGGTTAAAAGTAGTTTCATTTAAGGGTTGAAGTTGAATAGATTTGATATAGGATGGTGCTGTTTTTTGCGCATTAAGCATGCTGAAGATTGGTAGGAAAAAAAAAGAAAGAAGGACGTTTTTCATAAAAATTTATTATTTTGTTGCCGAAGCATAAGGGTTGTATGATACAAATTTAATCAATATAATATAAGATGAAGAATACTTCTATTTAGAATAGTTATAAATAAGTTTAAATAGCTAATTTAAAGCGTCATTTGTTCTAACATCCTATGCAAAATCTTTAAATTTGCATGATTTTTTTAGATAACCAAATTTCGAAAGTAACATGTCAAAAGACATTCGTATTAAAAAAGGTTTAGACATTAAACTAGTTGGTGAAGCAGCGCTAACAACTAGTACCCTAGCTGTAAAAGGCGAGTTTGCCCTAAAACCAGAAGACTTTCACGGAATCATACCAAAACTTATAGCAAAAGAAGGAGCTGAAGTACAGGCAGGAGAACCACTTTTTTATTCAAAAAGTGACAATCGCATCTTGTTTTCTAGCCCAGTAAGCGGAAAAGTAACGGAGATTATTCGTGGAGCCAAACGCAAGATAATTAGCATTAAAATTTCTGCTGACGGAAAACAATCCTATAAAGATTTTGAGAAACAAGACGCAGAGAAGATGTCTGCTGAAGAAGTCAAAAATCATTTGTTCAACACAGGTTGTTGGCCGTTTGTAAAGCAGCGTCCATTTGATGTGATTGCAAATCCCAATCAAGTACCAAAATCAATTTTTATTTCAGCATATGCAAGTTCACCTTTAGCTGCAAATTATGATTATACCTTGGCTGGAAAAGAAAAAGAATTACAATCAGCAATTACAGCAATTTCTAAATTAACAACAGGAAGCGTTCATGTTTCTGTTGGAAAAGATTCAAATTCGCCATTTGCTGGGCTAAAAAACATAGAACTTCATAAAGTTTCTGGACCACATCCAGTAGGAAATGTAAGTACTCAAATTTCACAAATAGATCCCTTAAACAAGGGAGAAGTAGTGTGGGTTATAAGTCCGCAAGATCTTCTAGTCATTGGTGAATTATTATTAACAGGAAATTTTAACATCACTAGAACTTTAGCGTTAACAGGTTCTCAATTTGAGAAACCAGCCTATGTTTCTGTAGTTGCAGGAGCTTCTATTTCAGCTATTGTAGCAAAAAACATCAACACAGACAACACTAGAATTATTAGTGGAAACGTATTGTCTGGGACGCAAGTTTCTGAAGAGGATTTTTTAGGCTATTATGACAATCAAATTACAGCAATTCCAGAAGGAGATGATTATGAGTTCTTTGGATGGAATAAGCCTGTATTTAATAAAATTTCTCCATCCAGAGCCTTAACTTTTTCTTGGTTAACTCCAAAGAAAAAATATGATCTAAACACCAATACAAACGGAGAGCACAGAGCATTTGTTGTTACTGGTTCTTATGAGAATGTATTTCCTTTAGACATGTTTCCATTGCAATTCTTAAAAGCGTGTATGTACCAAGATTTAGATGAGATGGAAAACCTAGGAGGTTATGAAGTCGCTCCTGAAGATTTCGCATTAACAGAATTTATCTGTGTTTCTAAACAGCCACATCAGAAGATTGTGAGAGAAGGATTAGATTTAATGAAAGAAGAATTAGGCTAAAAATAGATATCAAATGAGCTTAAAAAGTAATTTACATAATTTAAAAGAGAAGTATAAAGGAACAAAGATGGCTCCTGCGTTTAACGCAATCCATACGTTTTTATACTTACCAAATGAGGTAACTCATAACGGAACTCACATCAAAGCAGCAGACGATTTAAAGCGTACCATGAACACGGTAATTATGGCTTTAATACCATGTTTGTTATTTGGAATGTTCAACGCAGGGTACCAACATTATGCAGCAATAGATGCAGCAAAAGGAATTACATCAGAATTTTCTGTAGTAGGGAGTTTTATTACGTGGGATAATTTATGGATTGGAATTATTAAAGTACTTCCACTAGTTGTTGTTTCTTATGGAGTAGGATTGCTAGTAGAATTTATCTTTGCTGTTATTAAAGGACATGAAGTAGAAGAAGGATACTTAGTTACAGGTATGTTAGTGCCATTAATTGTACCAATAGATACTCCATTATGGATGCTTTCTGTAGCAGTAGTTTTTGGAGTTGTTATTGGAAAAGAAGTATTTGGAGGAACAGGAATGAATATTTTAAACCCTGCATTAACCATTAGAGCCTTTTTATTCTTTGCGTATCCAACTTGGATGTCTGGAGATAAAGTATGGGTATATGATGCTGTGAATAGAGTAGGAACACCTGATGCAATTTCTGGAGAAACAATTTTAGGAAGTTATGCTCAAAATCAAGAAATAGTGTATTCTAATTCGGATATGTTTTTTGGTTTTATACCAGGTTCCGTTGGTGAAACATCCACCTTTTTAATTTTATTAGGAGCTGCTTTCTTAATCTTTACTAAGATTGGTAGTTGGAGAATTATTCTTTCTACATTTATTGGAGCTGCTGTCATGGGGTTAATTTTTAACCAAGTAGTAGCAGCAGATATTATTACAGACTCTAGTAAGTTTTATGGATTGATGAATACAGCTTGGTGGCAACACCTAATTATCGGAGGTTTGGCATTTGGAGCCGTGTTTATGGCAACAGATCCAGTAACAGCATCGCAAACAAATAAAGGAAAATGGATTTACGGATTTTTAATTGGATTTATTTCTATTATGATTCGTGTTTTCAACCCAGCATATCCAGAAGGAGTATTCTTAGCCATTCTGTTAATGAATGTTTTTGCTCCAACAATAGACCATTATGTGGTACAAGGAAATGTGAAGAAAAGATTAAAACGTTTAAAAGCTAAAATTGCCTAATTATGTCTAAAAAAACAGATAGTAATTCGTATACAATGATTTTTGCCGTAGGAATGGTGTTGGTTGTTGGATCTTTATTAGCTTTTTTAGCATCGTCTTTAAAGCCAAATATTGATGAAAACAAACGGATAGAAAAACAACAGAATATTCTCTACGCCATGGGTGTTAATGAGAATGATGATTCTAATGCCATTTTCGTTTCTACAACAGTTGCAGAAGAAGAATTTCAAAAATACATCACAAGACAGCTAGTTATTGAAGGAGATAATATATCTGAAGATGAAAAAGCATACATGATTGATGTAAAGAAAGAAAAATCAAAAGCAAAAAACGGAGAGGTAAGAAGACTTCCTCTGTTTGTGGGAGAGAAAGATGGTAAAACGTTTTATGTAGCACCAATTAGAGGAAAAGGTCTTTGGGATGCTATTTGGGGGTATGTTGCCATGGATGAAAATATGATCGTACAAGGAGCATATTTTGATCACAAAGGAGAAACACCTGGTTTAGGTGCAAATATAAAGTACCGCTTCTTTATGGATGACTTTAAAGGAGAACATTTATTAGATGCGGCAGGAGACTTTAAAGGAATTAGAGTAGCTAAAGGAAACAACGATCCTAAGAACGATGAGAAAACAGATTATGAAGTAGATGCCATCGCAGGAGCAACCATTACTGGTGACGGAGTTTCAGCAATGATTAAATCTGATTTGAAACTATATGTAGATTATTTCAAAACTTTAAAACAATAATTTTATGGGACTTTTATCAAAAAAAGACGCAAAATTAATTACAGATCCACTAACAGACAACAATCCTATTACAATTCAAGTATTAGGAATCTGTTCTGCATTAGCAATTACGGCTGAGTTAAAAGCTTCTATTGTAATGTCTGTTTCAGTATTATTTGTTTTAGGGCTAGGAAATGTAGTAATCTCATTAATGAGAAATATTATTCCGTCAAAAATTAGAATTATAGTTCAACTAATAGTAGTTGCAACACTAGTAATTATTGTGGATTTGGTCTTGAAAGCTTTTGCTTATGAATTAAGCAAAACACTCTCAGTATTTGTTGGGTTAATTATTACCAACTGTATTATTATGGGTCGATTTGAAGCCTTTGCCTTAGGAAACGGACCTTGGAAATCTTTTTTAGATGGAGTTGGAAACTCTTTAGGATATGCCGTTATACTAATTATTGTTGGGTTTTTTAGAGAGTTATTAGGTTCTGGAACCTTACTCGGAATAAAAGTTTTAGGAGATCCAATTGAAAAAACAGGATTGTACGCATTTGGATATGAAAACAACGGATTTATGTTACTATCCCCAATGGCATTAATTGTAGTTGGTTTAATTATCTGGGTACAACGGAGTAGAAACCAAGCACTAATTGAAGAAAATTAGACGTTAACCGTTATCCTAAAATTCTCGCTGAGTTTGTTGAAGAGGTTTAGGATTTTATAAAAATATAGAAAATGGAACATTTAGAATTACTTTTCAAATCGATATTTATAGACAATATGGTCTTTGCAACCTTCTTAGGAATGTGTTCTTACCTTGCTGTCTCTAAAAAAGTAACTACTGCTGTTGGTTTAGGAGCAGCTGTCATCTTTGTGTTGGCAGTAACCGTTCCTTTAAACTGGTTGTTAGATCAATATTTATTACAAGAAGGAGCACTTGCTTGGTTAGATCCAAAATATGGTGTAGATGGAAGTGAAACAATAGATTTAAGTTTCCTGTCATTTATCATGTTTATAGCAACGATTGCAACGATGGTTCAACTTGTTGAAATTGTTGTAGAGAAATTCTCCCCATCCTTATACAACTCTTTAGGAATTTTCTTACCCTTAATTGCTGTAAACTGTGCTATTTTAGGTGGTTCTTTGTTTATGCAATCTCGTGAGATTCCAAGTTTAGCATTGGCGTTAACATATGGAGTAGGATCAGGTATTGGATGGTTTTTAGCAATTTTAGCTATTGCAGCAATTCGTGAAAAGATTCGTTATTCTAGTGTGCCACCAGCCTTAAGAGGTTTGGGGATTACATTTATTATTACCGGCCTTATGGCTATTGGGTTTATGAGTTTTGGAGGAATGTTAACTGGAGGTGATGAAGAAAAAAAGAAAAAAATGACCGAGGTTGTTGCATCTAGCAAACTAGAAAAAGATACTCAGGTAAAAAAGATTGATATCACTAAAAAAAGTGATAGTGAAGAAGTAGCAGAAAATATTAAAGAAATACAAAATTAGTATGAATATATTAGCAGCAAGCACCACAGGAACTATTTTTGCAACCGTAGCAGCATTTTTACTGATTACGTTGTTGTTGGTCGCATTATTATTGTTTGTAAAACAAAAACTATCTCCATCAGGTCCCGTAACCATTACGATTAACGGAGAGAAGAAAATTGAAGTAGCTTCCGGGAGCACACTCTTAACAACCTTAGGAAGTGAAAAAATATTTTTACCATCAGCATGTGGGGGAGGTGGATCTTGTGTTCAATGTGAATGTCATGTGAATTCAGGCGGCGGAGAGGCCTTGCCTACAGAAACACCACACTTTTCTAGAAAAGAATTAAAACACGGAATACGTCTAGCCTGTCAGGTGAAAGTAAAACAAGACATGGATATTTCTATTCCAGAAGAAGTTTTTGGAATTAAGAAATGGGATGCAACCGTTGTTCGAAATTATAATGTAGCTTCTTTTATTAAAGAATTTGTAGTTGAGATTCCAAAAGATATGGGATATAAAGCTGGAGGATATATTCAAATTGAAATCCCTGATTGTGAAATCAAATTTTCAGATATAGATATTACAGCACACCCAGAAGAACATGAAACACCAGATAAGTTTCAAGCAGAATGGGATAAATTTGGTTTATGGCCATTGGTTATGAAAAACAAAGAGACTGTAGAACGTGCATATTCCATGGCCTCTTACCCTGCAGAAGGAAGAGAGATTATGTTAAATGTGCGTATCGCAACTCCGCCATGGGATCGTGCAAAAAACGGTTGGATGGATGTAAACCCAGGAGTAGCCTCCTCGTATATTTTTGCTCAAAAACCAGGAGACAAAGTAGTTATTTCTGGACCTTATGGTGAGTTTTTTATTAACGAGTCTGAATCAGAAATGTTATATGTTGGAGGTGGAGCAGGAATGGCACCAATGCGCTCTCACTTGTATCACTTATTCAAAACCTTAAAAACAGGTCGTAAAGTTACCTATTGGTATGGTGGAAGATCCAAAAGAGAATTATTTTATATAGATCACTTTAAATCGTTAGAAAGAGATTTTCCAAACTTTAAATTTTACATGGCCTTGTCTGAACCAATGGAAGAAGACAATTGGAAAGTAAAAGATGGAATTGAAGGAGATGGTGATGGATTTACAGGATTTATTCATAACTGTGTTATAGAAAATTATTTAGATCTTCATGACTCCCCAGAAGACATAGAATTATATTTCTGCGGTCCACCACTAATGAACATAGCTGTTCAGAAAATGGGGGAGGATTTTGGAATTCCGGATGAAAACATCAGATTTGATGACTTTGGAGGTTAATCCAACGTAACATAAACATAAAAAACCAGCACATTGTGTTGGTTTTTTTATGTTGTACTACTTTCTAGCTGATATATTGGTTGATTATTTTCGTATTCAAATAATTTAGAATAATCCATCACATTAGGTACAGTATCTAATTTACATAGAAAAGTAATGACAGCGCACAACCCATGGAATAGGATTTCTTTATTTCTGGGGTTTTGAGGTTTTTGGTTGTAGTGGCAAAGAGGCGTTTTAAATCCACAGGATTCAAGAAATACTTTCTCTACCTGAAGTATCTCCTGAGGAGAATAGCCATTAAACCTTCTTCCTAATTTTTGATGAACTGTTCCTATATAATTTAATTGTAACGAACCGTGTTCATTAGAAAGATGTTTCCAGCTGTCATGATTGTCTAAAATGTTTCCAACGGCACAAGCAGCACAGTCTTCTGGATCAAGTGTATTGCTATGAAAGGCTTTGTATAATTTTATGATGGCTTCTTCTAATCTTTTTGGAGTCTGCATATTTTTTAATATTTGTATACCCCTAAAATACAAATGATTTTGAATATGTAAAACTACAAGATCTATTTTTTAATTTACTTTTTCCAAAAATATAAAAAGAGTTTGCATTCTATCAATCAAAAATGAGGGCAATTTTAGAGTAGCACAAATAAACAAGCTACCTTTGTAAAAATTTTTTTCACATGACTACTTTTGAAGACTTAGACTTATCTAATCAACTTTATAACAGTATAGAAGACTTAGGTTTTACACACCCAACTCCTATTCAAGATGCTGCCTATTCTGTTGTTCGAGCTGGAAAAGATGTGGTAGGAATTGCCCAAACGGGTACTGGAAAAACATTTGCTTATATGTTACCTATTCTTAGAGACCTAAAATTCTCTAAGCAATTAACGCCAAGAGTTTTAGTAGTTGTTCCTACTCGTGAATTGGTATTGCAGGTGGTAGATGAAATTGAAAAACTAGCAAAATATATAAATATTAGAGTTTTAGGAGTGTATGGAGGAACCAATATTAATACACAAAAACAAGCAGTAGCTCAAGGAGCAGATATTATTGTTGCCACACCAGGGAGATTGTATGATTTAGCATTGAGTAATGTATTAAAGTTAAAATCTATTCAAAAACTTGTGATTGATGAAGTAGATATTATGCTAGATTTAGGATTTCGTTTTCAGTTGCTAAATATTTTTGATTTACTACCTAGAGCAAGGCAAAACATAATGTTTTCTGCTACGATGACCAATGATGTGGATGAATTAATTACAGATTTTTTTAAATCACCTAAAAAGATTTCTGTGGCTATGAGTGGTACTCCGCTAGATAATATTCAGCAAACTTCCTATCTAGTTACTAATTTTTACACCAAAGCAAATTTACTCAATCACTTATTAGCCAATCGAGAGATTTTTACTAAAGTTCTTGTTTTTGTTTCGAACAAACGAAGAGCAGATCTTTTATTTGCAGCTGTTGAAGAAGTTTTTGGATCAGAAAGCTGTGTAATTCACTCTAATAAAACTCAAAATTATAGGATTCGCTCTATACGTCAGTTTGATGAGGGAAGTAATCGCGTTTTAGTAGCTACAGATGTAATGGCTCGTGGATTAGATTTGGATGGTATTTCGCATGTTGTTAATTTTGACACGCCTTTTTTTCCAGAAAACTACATGCATAGAATTGGTAGAACTGGACGAGCAGAGCGTGAGGGGAAAACAATTTTATTTTCAACAGAAAAAGAGCAAGAGTCAAAAGAAAGAATTGAAGCCTTAATGAAGTATGAAATCCCTGTACTTGATTTTCCAGAAGAAGTAGAAATAACGAAACAACTAACAGAGGAAGAACGCCCAAAAGAAGATCAAGAAATATCAAAAAATAGAGTTTCTGAAGAATATATTCCCGGCCCTGCTTTTCACGAAAAGAGCGAAAAAAACAGTAAAACCAATCAAGGAGGTTCTTATAGAAGAGAGATTGCCAAAAAGTATAAAAAACCCAAAACTCGCGGCGACAAGAATTACAATATGAGAAACAGAAAAAAATAGGCATTTAAGTTGCATTAAGCAACTAATATTATGAATAATTCAGTGTTATGATGCTTTTAGATAATTATTTGTAAAATTTATGAACATATGCTATTATTTATGTAATTTTGAAGATGTGGTGTAAACCATAATTTATTAATTAATTTATAGTATATATGTATTACAAAAAGACTTCAATTGTTTTAATAGTATTGATGCTAACGCAAACAATTTTTTCACAGGAAGTTAAAAATGAGACTCAGAAACCTTACATGATTGGAAAGCCTTCAAAGGTAGAATATGTTCCATCAATTGCCTCAAGAATGAATGATTTAGTAAGACCAGATCTTCAACAACAAAAAGAAATGTTAGATGGTAGATCTTCTAAATACGATGTTGTCGTTGGGAAAGGTTCTGAAGGAGATGATCCTCTTGCGAAATATTCAGATAACTTAAGAAATAGAACTCCAACAAGAGAACCAGAATTAGTCTTTGAAACTGGTGCTTCAGGTTCTTCACCTACAGACCCATCAGGAGCTGTAGGACCCAATCACTATATTTCTGTAATTAATACCGCTTTTCAAATTTTTGATAAAAGTGGAATTTCTTTAACAGGTGGCTTGGTATCTCCAAATCCTACAATTTTTCCATCAAGTGGCTGTTGTGATTTAACCGCTAGTTATGATAATGTTGCCGATAGATGGGTTCTTACTTTTCTTGGTGGTGGTGTTCAAGTAGCAGTATCTGATGGTCCAGATCCAGTAAACGATAGTTGGACGGTTTATAGCTATTCTGCTGTTAATGATTATCAAAAACTTTCTGTATGGAGAGATGGATATTATATGACTGAAAATACGGGTAGTGCAAATAAACTTCATGTATTTCAAAGAGATGCTATGATTGATGCTGCTTCAGAGGGAACAGAACCTCAAATATTATCATTTTCATTACCGGGATTGGTGACCAGTGGTTTTCATAGTCCTCAAGTGCTAAACATAAGTAACGATAATTGGCCAACAACAGGCGGTGCTACTGTAATGTATATGCAAGATGATGCATGGGCTGGAGTGAGTACAGATCATGTTAAATTATGGAATGTAGATATAGATTGGGAAACTCCCGGAAATTCAGAGATTTCTGCAGCAGTGGAGTTAACCACTACTCCTTATGTAAGTGTATTTGATGGTGGAAGTTTTTCTAACTTACCACAACCAAACGGTGGGCCTACATTAGACGCATTGCAAGCCACAGTTATGAATCAAGCTCAATATAGAAAATTCTCAACTCATAATTCTGCGCTTTTTAATTTTGTAGTTGATGTTGATGGATCAAGTGCGAAGCAAGCAGGTATTAGATGGTATGAGCTTCGTCAGACAGCAGATGGACAACCTTGGACAGTTTATCAAGAAGGAACCTACACAGCACCTGACAACAGGCATGCTTGGAATGCTAGTTTAATTATGGATGTTAGAGGAAATATTGGAATGGGATATACAGGTATGTCTAGTCCAAATAGTTCAGATACAGGGGTTTTATTAGGATCGTATTATACAGGGCGTTTTTCTAGTGATCCAATTAATGTAATGACGATAGCCGAAGGTACAATTATAGCAGGTGATGCTAATATTCCTAGTACGCGTTATGGAGATTATAGTAAGATAGATATAGATCCTGATAACGATAAAAAATTCTGGTTTATCAATGAGGTAATGTCAGGTGGTAGAAAAAATATAGCAGGTGTCTTTCAAATAGCTTCAAACTTTAATGACGACCTAGCAGTTATTAGTATTGATTCACCGATTTCAGGAGCTTTAACTAGTAATGAAAACATAATAATTACTATTCAAAACCTTGGAGAAGCTGATGCTACAGGATTTGACGTTTCTTATCAAATAAATAATGGTTCTGAGATTACTGAAACATTTGCTGGAACCATCGCTTCTGGTGCAATTGAGCAATATACTTTTGCTACTCAAGCAGATTTATCTATTGAAGGACAAGAGTATACAATTACTGCTACATCTTTGCTGACTTCAGATGAAGATACAGCTAATGATTCAATATCAATTCAAGTAACTCATGAATACGCAAATGATATTGGAGTAATTGCAATCACTGGCCCAGATGATGGAGAAGCATTAACTAATGAGTCTGTTGTAGTTACAATCGAAAATTTTGGAACAGCATCTCAATCAAATTTTCAAGCTTCTTATTCAATAAATGGTGCTCCTGATGTTACAGAAAGTATTGCTGGTCCTTTAGATGCAGGAGCAACAATATCTTACACATTTTCTACTTTAGGAAACTTTTCTATGGATGGCATTTATACTATAGTAGCAAAAACAATGTTAGAGTTAGATTCAGATAACACCAATGATTTTTTTCAAAGAGAGATTTTAAATTCAGCTTGTTATACAAGAATTAACGATACAGGTGCGAGTATTGGTCCAGACATAGGGGTAACAACATCTGTAATTAATATGGATCAAAATGCTGTGATTACTGATGTAAATATTATTTTAAATATTGAGCATACTTGGGACGCTGATTTAGAGGTTAAATTAATTGCTCCTGATGCTACAGAGATTATTCTGTTTGAAGATATTGGTTCTAATGGTGATAATTTTACCAATACTATTTTAGATGACGATGCAAGCACAGTTATAAGTGATGAAGAAGCACCATTTACAGGATCGTTCAGTCCAGTAGGGAATCTCAGCGATTTAAATGGTTTAATGTCTGGGGGAGATTGGACTCTTTATATAAATGACGATGCAAATGGAGATGGAGGAAACTTATTAGATTGGTCTATTCAAATTTGTACTGAAGCATCTCTTTCTGTTTCTGTTAATGAGTTAGATGGTGAATTTAAAATTTTTAACAAAGGAAACAATCAATTTGAAGTTTCATTGACAAATACCTCTTCTTTTGAAGATTTGAATTTAGATGTGTATAATATGGTAGGCCAAGGACTCCTTTGGAAAACATTAAAAAATACATCAGGGTTTTATTCTCATTCAATAGACATGTCCTATGCTTCCAAAGGAATATACTTAGTTAGACTTGGAGGTAATAAAAGTTCAACAGTGAAAAGAATTGTTGTAGAATAAGAATTAACAACTAAGTAATATAAAAAAAGAGCATAATTTTTATGCTCTTTTTTTTATTGATTATTTGAAGATGAAATTATTTCTATAAGTGATATTGGTGATGTGTTTTTGCAACGATTTTTCATCCTTAAGGGAAGGAATTTAAAATATATGGTCTCTTTTTTTAAAGAAAAAGAAAGAAATTTCTCATCTTTTATATTTATTGGATCATAGTTATTATTGTTTGAATCAGTGATAATCCAGCCACAATTTCCAGTATCTTTAGGCACTATTGTACCAAGATAATATCCTGCTTTTTTATATTCTAATGATGCTTTATTTGTAGTTGATTTTGTGCTATTACAAGAGATCATCAATATTATTAGTATGAGAGCTATTGGTTTTATATTTGGGTACATCATAGTTTTAATTTTTTAAAAAGTATAAGATAATAAAATAATGCAAGTATTAACACAACAAGAACTACATAATCTTGCCATGAATATAGTAGGTAAGAAGTTAGAGAAAATGGGTTACGAATTTCAAGCCATCAATAGTCAGTTAAAAAGACATCCACAATTTGTGTTATTTAAAAAAGGCGAATCTCCTGTTTTTGTGTTGGTAAAGGCCTCTAATAATATTCAGAATCCAGAAGAATATGATGTGCTATGGATGGAAACTTTTAAAGAACATGCTAAAAAACAGAACGCTAAAGTATGGTTTGCAGGTGTTGGAATAGCCAATGCAGAAAGCGTTGAAAATCCTGTTTTTAAAGATCAGCCTTACTATGTAGCTTTTGAAGATTTTATTAAGATTTTAGAATAAAAAAAGCATTACAATATTGTAATGCTTTTTTTTATTTTTAAGTTACTAATTATTACTCAGCTTTTGTTTCTAACATTTCAAAGAATTGGCCAATTTTTGGTAAAATAATAATCTTAGTTCTTCTATTTTTAGACTTATTAGCAGGAGTATCATTGGGAGCTAGTGGTACATAACTACTTCTACCAGCAGCAATAAGTCTACTTGGTTCTACAGCAAATCTAGATTGTAATATCCTAGTAATAGATGTAGCTCTTTTGGTAGATAGATCCCAATTGTCTTGAATAACATCATTCTTTATTGGAGTAGCATCTGTATGTCCCTCAATCATGACATCCATTTCTGGCTGACTGTTAATAACAGTAGCAACCTTTTCTAATACTGAATATGCTTTTTCAGTTACAGTATAACTACCACTTTTGAATAATAATTTATCTGAGATAGAGATAAAAACAACTGTTTTTTCAACATTAATTTCAATGTCTTCATCATCAATACCTTCTTTTAATTCTTTCTTCAAGTTAAATGCAACTACCAGATTCAATGAATCTTTTTTGGTTGCAGCAGCTCTTATCCTATTAATGTATTTATCCTTCTTGCTTAATTGAGCCAACGTTTCTTTAATATTGTCTGTAGCTCCTTGAGTAAGAACAGTTAAGTTATCAACATATTCTAAGGTCTTTTTTTTATCATTTCTTAGATCTGCAATGATGCTATTTAAGTTTGCTACATCAGAATCACATTTTTCATTGTCAATAACGCATTTGGTTAAACTATTTTTAACGGCTAAAAGCTCGTCTTTAGTTTTGTTGTGTTTTGCCTGGAGAGCTGCATGTTCTTTTTGAGAAATACAAGAACTTATGAAAACTGAGGTGATTAGCAGTAGTATTATTTTTTTCATTTTTAATTTATTGATGGTTACATCACAAAGTTATAAATATTGGTAGTATAACAATGGGGATTAACAAAAATTTATGAACGATTTATAAAAACTTTAAATTGTACCTTTACACAATATAAATTAACTGATGAAAAAGGCACTTTTTACACTTTTATTTTTTTCATTTATCATTTTTATCTCTTGTAATGAAGATGTTAATTCGCCTGTAAAACTTCAAGGATTTATTTTTGGAACTACTTACAATATAATTTATTACGACATTAATACTGTTTTTGATGAAGAAATAAATCAATTATTTGAAGATGTAAATAATGAGATCTCAACTTATATCACCACATCAGATATTTCTAGGATTAATAGAGGTGAAACTGATGTTAGTGTCAATACATATTTTAAGGAAGTTTTTTCTAAATCTGAACGAATATTTGAAGAGACAAATGGGTACTTTGATCCAACAGTAGGAAATTTGGTGAATGCCTGGGGGTTTGGACCTGAAAAACATTTGAATAATTTAGATAGCTCTAGCGTAAAACACTTAATGAAGTTTGTTGGTTTTGATAAGGTTAAAATTAATAACAACAAAGTTTTTAAAAAATATCCGGAAACCTACTTTGATTTTAATTCTATAGGAAAAGGATACGGTTTAGATATTATTGCAAGATTTTTAGAATCTAAAAAAGTTGAAAAATATTTAATTGAAATTGGTGGAGAGGTGAGGGTTAAAGGAACTAAACCAGACGGTAAATTATGGACCGTGCAATTAGACAATCCCAATACAGACGGATCAAGATCAGCATATTCATACCTGCAACTAACGAATATTTCTATGGCAAGTTCTGGAAATTACAGAAAATTTAGAATAGGTCCAAAGGGTGAAAAATACGTACACACGATTAATCCAAAGACTGGATATGCTAGAGAAAGTAATTTATTAGCTGCAACAGTTATTGCAGAATTAGATTGTGCAGATGTAGATGCTTATGCAACTGCATTTATGGCTATGGGATTAGAAAAAACATTAAAGTTTTTAAAAACTAAACCACTTTTGAAAGTGGTTCTTATTTATGTAAATGAAGCTGGTGATCTGGCTGAATTTAGAAACTAATCTTTGAAAACTACGGGTAAAATTTCACCTTTCATTAATCGATATTTATCTGAAAGATCTGCAGAAATTTCATTATTGTAGGCTATTTCTCTAACTTTAAAACCCACAGAACGTAGCTTCTCAAAATAATCAAGACCATAAATTCTTACGTGATCATATTGACCAAAAATTTTCGCCCTCTCTTTTCTATCTATTATCGTATTGTCTTCAAAAGTAGATTCACGATTTAAATCTTGAGGTATTTGAAAAATACCCATTCCTCCTTTTTTCATGACACGAAACAATTCCCTCATTGCCTTGATATCGTCTTGTATGTGTTCTAAAACATGATTGCATAATATGACATCAAAAGAGTCATCATCAAAAGGTAAGTTGGTAATATCTGCTTTTATATCAGCAATTGGAGAATATAGGTCAGCTGTAATATACTCGTGATTTAACTTTTTAAAACGATTTAAAAAACATTGCTCAGGAGCCATGTGTAGAACTTTTTTCTTTGAAGTAAAGAAGTCAGTTTCATTGGTTAAATACAACCATAATAATCTATGACGTTCTAATGAAAGTGTACTAGGGGACAATACATTTGGTCTTTGAATTTCATACCCATAGGGTAAGAACTTTCGAAAACTTTTGTTGTCTATGGGATCTGTATATCTACTTCCTTTTAAATAATAGGCAATAAAAGGTCTCGCTACATAACTCAATTTGATAAGTAATGGGCGTGGAATTGTATTTAATATAATTTTGAATAATTTCAAAAAATTAGTTTACAATGGTGATCGTCTGAATTCATCTTCTTCATAGCTATCAATTCCTAGAGCCTCATAAATATATTTAAAGGTAGACAATAGCTCTGGTTTTCCGTTTACAATTGCAATATCATGTTCAAAATGGGCACTTGGCTTACCATCTTGAGTTAAAATAGTCCAGCCATCACTCAATTGATTGATTTTGTGCGTGCCTAAATTAATCATGGGCTCAATAGCAACAACCATTCCGTTGATGAGTTTCTTACCTCTACCACGTTTTCCATAATTTGGCATTTCAGGATCTTCATGCATCTTTCTTCCTAGGCCATGTCCTACAAGCTCTCTCACAACACCATAACCCCTGTCTTCACAATATTTTTGTATAGCATATCCTACATCACCAATTCTGTTTCCAGCTTTTAATTCACGAATTCCCTCGTACAAGCTTTGTTTGGTAACTTCTAGTAGTTTTTTAGTTTCTTCTTCTATTTCTCCAACCGCAAAAGTATAGGCATGGTCTCCATAAAAACCATTTTTTAAAGCACCACAATCCATAGAAATAATATCTCCTTCTTGCAAAGGTTTATCATTAGGTATTCCATGAACTACTTGAGCGTTTGGACTCATGCAAAGTGTATTTGGAAAATCATACAGACCTAAAAATCCTGGAATAGCATCTTGGGAACGAATATATTCTTCAGCTATTTTATCTAAAAATAAGGTAGTTACCCCAGGTTTTACTTCCTTGGCGAGAATTCCTAAAGTTCTAGAGACTACCAAAGCACTTTCACGCATAATCTCTATTTCTTCGCTGGTTTTTACTTTAATCATAGTACGATTTAAAGTGTAAAGATACTTTTAATTTTAAAAATATGATGAGAAGAACTTTACTTCAAAAAAGAGAAAAATCCTCTTTTTTATTTTCCTTAAACTCCTAGTTCAACTCTAATTCATAAATAGCAAAAAGTTATGTAAATTTAAGAGAAGTCTTATCATCTAAAATAAGGATGTATTAATTTTAGTATCAAATACTTCCTAAGAGTTTCTCATGTTGATTAAAAACAAATTGGCAGACTTTTTATTTTTGGTATGGGTGTTTATAGTTATTTCTACGTAGGATTCTCAACAAATCTTTTTCTATTATTTTTTTAGAATGTTCTACAAAACGACCAATCTCTTTACCGTCTCTGTAAAAAATAAAAGTAGGAGTATGTTTTACAGCATACCCTTTTTGAAGATTATCTGGTGTTTTTTTACCTATGGTAATTCCAATCATTTGAAAGTTATTCGTAAAATCAAATGCAGTTAATTCCATAATTTTATAGAATCTAGGGAGTTCTCGTTTACTGTCATGACACCAACTTCCTATAAAGGCTTTTACAGAAACATTTTTTATATTTTTTTTAATCTTTTGAACTATTTTTTGATTAGGATGATAGTCTTCATAGTTTTTTAAAAACCAATCTTTGTGTTTGCCTTTTAAGAAATCTGACTTACCAATATAGCCAATTAAGTTCCCATTTATATCTTCATTTTCTTGTCCGTTAGCTAATGAAAATGAACATAAAAAGAATAAAAATAAAATTTTTTTCATGTTATAAGAGAGATTTTCTTGTCATTTCTTTTGGTTGTTCTACACCCATTAATTCTAAAACTGTTGGAGCAATATCTCCCAACACTCCATCTTTTATTAATTTTATTTCTTTGTCAATAAGAATAATAGGAACTGGGTTGGTAGTGTGAGCTGTGTGCGGACTCCCGTCTGGATTCATCATCGTTTCACAGTTACCATGATCAGCTATTAGAATGGTTGTATATCCGTTATGTAAGCCAGAAGTAATAACATCTTTTGTGCAATTATCTACAGTTTCACACGCCTTTACAGCTGCCTCAAACACACCTGTATGGCCAACCATGTCACCATTTGCAAAATTTAAACATACAAAATCTACATCTCCTTTTTCTAACTCAGGCATTATAGCATCTCTAATCTCAAAAGCACTCATCTCTGGCTTTAAGTCATATGTTGCTACTTTTGGAGATGGACAAAGCAATCTTTTCTCACCAATGAATTCTTTTTCTCTTCCACCTGAAAAGAAAAAAGTAACATGTGGGTATTTCTCAGTTTCAGCAATTCTAATCTGCTGCTTTTTTGCAGTTTCTAAAACTTCACCTAAAGTGTTTTCTATATTGTCGCTATTGTAAATAACCTTAATATTTTTAAATGTTTTATCATAATTGGTAAGCGTGACAAAATAAAGTGATCGTTTTTTCATTAAAAACTTATCATTGTCTTTCTGACTTAAAACATCGGTGAGCTGCCTTCCTCGGTCTGTTCTAAAATTAAAGAAAATAACAACGTCATCATCTTTAATAGTAGCTTTTGGATTTCTATTTTCATCAACCATAATGATAGGCTTGATGAATTCATCTGTTATATTATTACCGTAACTTTTTTGAATGCTCTCCTCTGCATTTTTTGACTTTTCTCCAATTCCGTTGACCAATGCATCATACGCTAACTTAACTCTTTCCCATCGTTTGTCTCTATCCATTGCATAATATCTTCCAGTAACTGTTGCCAGTTCACCAGTAGTTTTTTTCATATGATCTTGAATATCATTTATGAAATAAGATCCCGATTTTGGGTCGCAATCTCTTCCGTCAGTAAAAGCATGCAAGAAAATATTCTTTATATCATGGTCATTTGCAGCATCTAATAATCCCTTTACGTGATTACTATGAGAATGAATTCCTCCATTAGAAACTAATCCCAATAAATGAATGTTTTTATGATGGTCTTTTGCGTATTTAAAAGCATTTAGTAATTCTTTTTCTTTTGATAATTCACCTTCTTTAACAGCAATATTAATCTTTGCAAGATTTTGATAAACAATTCTGCCTGCACCTAAATTCATATGACCTACTTCTGAATTCCCCATTTGACCTTCAGGCAAACCCACATGCTTTCCATCTGTTCTTAATTCAGACGAAGGATATTGATCGTATAATGAATTTATATAAGGTGTTTTTGCATTAAAAATTGCTGAAACATTTGGGTCTTGGGTGATACCCCAGCCATCCAAAATTAGTAAGATTACTTTCTTATTCATTGTATGTTTTGAATTGTAAAAGTAAGAAAGATTTTTAGGTGTTTGTTAAAATTTTGCGAAACCGATACAGTAAATTATGATAACAATTAGAATAAGAATGATCCTTGTTTTCTAATAAGCCCTTTTTTGTTTTCTCTAGTTATGTTCTCTCTGATATCTCTTAGCTGTTTCTTAGAGGCATTTTTATGAAAAAATAATCTTGTTTTTGTTGAATAGCTGCCATTTTTCTTAAATTTTTAAACCCCACTCTTTCGAGCTTTTTTATTATTTTTAATACTAATTTACCATTGCTGCAATAAAACTCATACTCATTATTAATTAGCGTTACTTATTGGTAGTAGAAAACACTAAAACGTTCCCTTAATTATGTATTTATAACCGTAAAATGTTTAATTTTATAGACTAATTTGAAATTTAATCACCAATCTATTATGAGTTTATTTGGAATGTTTAGCAATAAAGAGACTACAAGGAAGATAGAAGAATACTTGCAAAAAGGAGCTATTGTGTTAGATGTGAGAACTTTACCAGAATGGAATGAAGGTCACGTTAAAGGATCAGAGCATATGGTATTGAACACAATTCCAGAGAAATTAGAGCTTCTCAAAGGATTTAAAAAGCCTATAATAGCAGTTTGTAAAAGTGGTGGTAGAAGTCAGAGTGCTGCAGATTTTTTATCTCAAAACGAATTAGATGTAATAAACGGAGGTCCTTGGCAGAATGTAGCTATACATGTAAATTAATCATATAACCTAAACATTTTTCTTTTAAATTTTTTTAAGTTTCTTAAAAAGAAATATGAGAACACTTTTTTTGAACTAATTGAATTTTATCTTGCAGTGAAGCTAAAAATTTTACGTGTTCTTTAGAGTTAGAATTAAAAGGTTTGTGTTTTAAACCTCTTTGAATTTTAATTACTTCTTCTTTTATTTTGAGTGCTTTATCAGACAACCAATTTTCAGAAAATTTCTCCCAAATATAATTTATGGCACTATTATTTGGATGAATCATGTCTTCTTCATAAAAACGATAGTCACGTAATTCATCCATCATAATCTCATAACTGGGGAAATAGAAAGAATTTTCTTTAGTTTTAATAGCTTGATGAATCGCTGCAATCAAATGTGATTTACTTTGTTGATTTTCTATAAATCCATCTTTTAAATGACGAATAGGTGACGCCGTAAAAATGAAGTTTATTGTTGGGTTTACCTCTTTAATTAGAGAGATTGTTAATTCTAGACTTTCAATAATTTCACTTATTGATAAAAGTTCTTTCTGAAATTTATGTTGAGGAACTTTATGACAATTAGCCACAATTAATCCAGATTCTTTAATCCGATACACCCATGAAGTCCCAAGGGTGATAATGATGTGGCTGCTGTCTTTTAGTGATTTATATGTTGTTTTTGAAGCGTTATTTAGTTGCTGTAAAACTTTCACTTTTGAAGAGGAACTTAGTTGAGAATGAGCTTCAAAAGAATGCCAACGTTCATTTAAAAAAAAGACATCTTTTTCAGTATATATTTTTTTATTGATAGCATTTTTAATGATTGTTTCAATTGCTTTAGGATGAAATAAGATACCAAATGGATTTTGAACCACTTGAAATTTCAAATAATCAAACTTATTTCCAATATTCTCAGAAAAACAGGAGCCTAATAAAATAATTTTTGAACTATAATCTATAAGACCACTTTTTTCTTTAGAAAATGGTATGTGAGTTTGAAGTTTCAAAAAATAATGTTTGGTATGATAAGTTGGACATTTAATGCCAGAGATTCCTTTGTTTGTTCTTTGAAAAAAGAAATAAGTTTTTGTATCATACCGTTCTTCTAATTTAGATATGCTATTGCCTTTTCTAAAGCTTCATGAATACCTGCTGGTTTTTTTCCTCCTGCAGTTGCAAAAAATGCTTGTCCGCCACCACCTCCTTGAATGTATGTTCCTAATTCTCTAACAATAACTCCTGCATTTAAATTTTTATCAACAACAATTTCTTTAGAAACATAACAGGTTAGAATAGCTTTTCCATTATTTTCAGCTCCAAATAATAAGAATAAATTTTTAAATTCATTTCCTAATTCAAAAGCCAATGTTTTAATGCCATTTGCATCTAAATCAACTTTTTTTGCTAAAAATTGAACACCATTTATTTCTTGAAGTTCGTTTATCAAATCACTTTTTAGGTTCTTAGCTTTCGCTTTTAATAACTGATCTAGTTGTTTCTTTAATGCACTATTTTCGTGTTGTATTGCAAGAAGTGCTTTTGCAGGCTCTTTTGGATTGTTAAGGAGCTCTTTTAGTTCATGATAAACAGCATTATTCTCTAAATAATATTCTTTTGTAGCATCCATTGTAATAGCTTCAATTCTTCTAATTCCAGCTGCTACTGCTCCTTCAGATTTAATTTTGAAATGCCAGATGTCTGAGGTGTTCGTAACATGAGTACCACCACATAGTTCAATAGATTGTCCAAATCGAATAGAACGAACGGTATCTCCGTATTTCTCACCAAATAGACTCATGGCTCCATCAGCAATTGCTTCCTCTTTTGGAACATCTCTTTTTTCTATTAATGGTAGCTTCCCTTCAATTCTTGCATTAACAAAGTTTTCTACATCACGTAATTCATCATTAGTCAATTTTGAAAAATGAGAAAAATCAAATCGTAAATGTTTAGAATGTACAGCGCTTCCTTTTTGTGCCACATGAGTTCCTAGAACTTCACGTAAAGCTTGGTGTAAAAGATGTGTGGCACTGTGGTTTGCAGCTGTTCTTTGACGTTGCTTTTGATCTACAACTGCTGTAAAAGATTCGCTTATATTCTTTGGTAAATTTTTGGTAAAGTGAATAATGACATTGTTCTCTTTTTTAGTATTTAAAACATAAAGCACATCACCATGAATATCTTCCAAATATCCTTTATCGCCTACTTGACCTCCCCCCTCAGGATAGAAAGGAGTACGGTTAAACACTAATTGATATTGATTTCCTTCTTTCTTTGATGAGACTTTTCTGTACCGAGTTATTTTTACCTTGGCTTCTAGAGAATCATAGCCAATAAAACCCTCCTCAGTATTGTTTATTAAAGTAGTCCAGTCATCTGTTGAAGATATACTTGCAGAACGAGAACGTTCTTTTTGTTTTTTCATTTCAATGTGAAAATCATCTTCATCTAAAAGAAAGCCTTTTTCTCGAAGAATTAGAGATGTTAGATCAATTGGAAATCCAAATGTATCATACAAATCAAAAGCTTTTTTACCTGAAATTTTCTTTGAATCTGATGATTCAATAATAGAGTCTAATAAAACAAGCCCTTGATCTAATGTTCTTAAGAAAGAAGTTTCTTCTTCTTTAATTACATTTTCAATCAATTGCTTTTCAGCTTTTAATTCTGGAAAAGCTTTCCCCATATTTTTAGAAAGTATATCTACTAATCTATAGATAAATGGTTCTTTTTTGTGAAGAAATGTAAATCCGTAACGAACAGCCCTTCGCAAGATTCTACGAATCACATAGCCAGCTCCTGTATTGCTAGGCAATTGTCCGTCTGCAATTGAAAAAGCAACAGCTCTTACATGATCTACAATTACTCGAATTGCAATATCTTCTTTTTCATTTTCACCATATGTTACAGATGAAATTGCTTCTATTTCTCTAATTAATGGAATGAAAATATCGGTATCATAATTTGATTTTACATCTTGTAAAACCATGCACAGGCGTTCAAATCCCAACCCAGTATCAATATGTTTTGAAGGTAGCTCTTCTAGCTCACCCATTGCTTTTCTGTTGTATTGCATGAAAACTAAGTTCCATATTTCTACAACCTGCGGATGATCCATATTAACGAGACTCTTTCCGTCAACTGTCGCTTTTTCTTCATCGGATCTAATATCAACATGAATTTCGGAACACGGACCGCAAGGGCCTTGCTCTCCCATTTCCCAGAAATTATCTTTCTTATTCCCCATCAAAATTCGATCTTCAGGGACGATTTCTTTCCAGAAATCATAAGCTTCTTGATCTATTGGCAAATTATCCTTGTCTGTACTTCCTTCAAAAATAGTTATATATAAGATATCTTGAGATATTCCGTATACTTCCGTTAGTAATTCCCAAGCCCAAGAAATAGCCTCTTTCTTAAAGTAATCACCAAAGCTCCAGTTTCCTAACATCTCAAACATGGTATGATGATAGGTGTCGTAGCCAACTTCTTCTAGATCATTGTGTTTTCCAGAAACACGTAAACATTTTTGAGTGTTAGAAATTCTAGCATTCTTAGGAATGCTATTTCCTAAAAAATATTCTTTGAAAGGGGCCATACCAGCATTGGTAAACATCAACGTTGGATCATCCTTTAAAACCATGGGTGATGATGGAACAATTTGATGCGATTTTTCTTTAAAATAATCTAAAAATTTTGAACGAATTTCTTGAGATTTCATAAATCAAAAGTTGAATTTCTTTACCGTTAGTGATGTTAAAATTTTCTTCAAATGAGTCATAACTAAAGTTAGTGAAACATTTTGTAAATTTGTTTTTCATTATTTATAAAGTACTAACTTTAACCAGTACTTTATCACAAACAAAAGTAGCATTTTTAGTTGTATGGCAAAAGTAAAATATTATTACGATTCAGAGACCCTAAGCTATCGAAGAATAGAACAAAGTAAAGGAACTATCTCTAAGATAGTTATTCTTATTTCATTTAGCGTTTTACTAGTTATGCTCTCAGGCTTCATAGTGTTGAGTCAATTTCTTAAAACACCAGATCAATTAGCTCAAGAAAGAGAATTAGAAAATCTAAAATTTAACTACGAATTATTAAATAAACGATTAGATGAAAGTTCTTCTATATTGTCTCAATTACAACAAAGAGATAATAATATTTACAGAGCTTATTTTGAAGCAAATCCAATACCAGAAGAACAACGAAAAGCAGGCTTTGGAGGGGTGAATAGATACCGTTATTTAAACGGTTATGACAATACTAAGTTGATAAAAACTGCTACTAAAAAATTAGATATTCTATCTAAGCAACTAGTAGTGCAGTCTAAATCTCTAGATGAAATTGTTGTATTGGCAAAAAATAAAAAAGAAATGCTAGCTTCAATACCAGCAATTCAGCCAGTTGCAAATAAAGATTTGAAACGGATGGCTTCTGGCTATGGTTATCGAATACACCCAATTTATAAAACTAGAAAGTTTCATTGGGGAATGGATTTTTCTGCTCCAAGAGGAACACCTGTATATGCGACTGGGAACGGAAAAATCGAGAAAGTTAAACGATCTAGAAGAGGCTATGGAAACCAAGTAAAAATAAATCATGGATTTGGTTACAAAACTTTTTATGCACATCTAGAAAAATATACTGTTCGTAAAGGTCAAAAAGTAAAACGAGGAGATTTAATTGGTTATGTTGGTACCTCAGGAATCTCTACAGCACCTCATTTGCATTATGAAGTGATTAAAGGAAATAGAAAATTAAACCCTGTATATTTTTATTTTAGTGATTTAACTCCAGAGGAATACGATAGAATGTTAGAAATGGCATCACAAGAAAATCAATCATTAGACTAATGGATATAGATTTACCCGAAAAAAGGTATTACAAAATTGGTGAAGTAGCCAAGGCATTTAATGTAAATACTTCTTTAGTTCGTTTTTGGGAAAAAGAATTTGAGATTATCAAGCCCAAAAAAAACGCCAAAGGAAATCGTTTATTTACTTCAAATGATATTTCTAACTTTCAGCTTATTTACAACCTTGTAAAAGAAAGAGGATTCACATTAGAAGGAGCAAAACAAAAACTTAAGAAAAACCCTGTTGGCACCGTCAATAACTATGAAATAATTAGTAGATTGGAAGCAGTAAAATCAGAATTAATTAAGATAAAAAATCAATTATAAAACGTTAAAATAGTATGGCTGAAAAATATGTAGATGTAGATACATTAAAATACCTTCTTTATGATGTTCACAATCTAGAGGAATTACTTGTTAGAGATCGCTTTCAAGATCACGATAAAGAATCGCTTGACATGTTTATAGATTCAGTCAAAGAATTTGCTGACAGAGAATTATTTCCTTACGTCAAAGAAATGGACGAACACCCAGCGTATCATAAGGACGGAAAAGTATTTGTTCACGATCAAGTAAAAACAATGATGCATAAAGGTGGAGAAATGGGTCTTATTTCGGCCCCTTTTAATTATGAAGATGGTGGAATGCAAATTCCTTTTTTATCTCATACAGCCGCTACGTATATTTTAGATGCTGCCAACAATCATTTGCCTGGCTATGCAGGATTAACTCAAGGAGCAGCAGAATTAATTATCCATTTTGCAACTAAAGAATTAAACCATTCCTATGTACCAAATATGTTAACTGGTCAATGGGGAGGGACTATGTGTTTAACAGAACCTCAGGCAGGAAGTTCTCTATCTGATATTGTTACAAAAGCAACTCCAACAGAGGATGGTTTTTATAAAATTTCTGGACAGAAAATTTTTATTTCTGGAGGAGATAATAATTTCACTGAAAATGTTGTCCATCTAGTATTGGCAAGAATTGAAGGAGCTCCAAGAGGAACCAAAGGAATTTCTCTATTTGTGGTTCCAAAGAATCGACCAACTACTTCAGGGGCATTAGAATTTAATGATGTTACAACTGTTGCAGATTTTCAGAAAATGGGGCAACGAGGATATTGTACCACCCACCTAGGTTTTGGAGATGCAGATGACTGTAAGGGATGGATTGTTGGTGAGCCTAACCAAGGATTAAAGTATATGTTTTTAATGATGAACTCTGCAAGAATTGCTGTTGGAAGAGGAGCTTCTGCTATTGCTTCTGCGGCATATCAAGCATCATTACAGTATGCAAATGAACGTCCTCAAGGAAGAAAATTATCAAGTAATGGTAAGAAAAATCCAGAAGAAAATCAAGCATTAATTATAGAACACCCAGATGTTAGAAGAATGCTTTTAATGCAAAAAGCGGTCGTAGAAGGATCTATGAGTTTGGTTTTTTTAGCGGCAAAATATTACGACATTATAGAAACGGCAACTTCACCAGAGGAAAAAGAGAAATACAATTTGTTGTTGGAAATGATTATTCCAATTGTAAAAACATATCCATCTGAAGCTGGAGCTGCTGCTGTAAATAACGGATTACAGGTTCTAGGGGGCTACGGATTTTGTGCAGATTTTATTTTACAACAATACTACAGAGACATACGAATATCTGCTTTGTACGAAGGAACTACAGGGATACAATCTCAAGATTTATTAGGTAGAAAAGTAACCATGAGTAATGGTAAGGCATTGCAATTACTTTCTACCGAAATTATGATAACAATCAATGAAGCAAAAGAAATAGAAGGCTTGCAATCGTATGCAAACACTCTTGAAGCAAAATTACAACTCACTCAAAAAGTATTGGGTCATTTAATGCCTCATGCAATGAAAGGTGATTACGAAAGATACTTAGCAGATGCCTCTATTTTTATGGAATTCTTTAGTTTAATTTTAGTGGGTTGGACTTGGTTAGATTTAGGAGTAAATGCCACAAAAGCAATGAGTGCTGATGGTAAATATTCAAAAGAATTTTACGAAAGTAAAATACATACCATGAAATATTTCTTTACCTATGAATTGCCAAAAACATCAGGACTATCAGAGATTCTATTTAATACTGAATCTATTACTATAAAAAAAGACACAGAACCCGTAATTTAATGAACGCACATCAACAATTTAATTTAGAAGGCAAGGTTGCTATTATTACAGGATCTAGTAAAGGAATAGGAAAAGCTATTGCTAAAGGCTTAGCTGAAAAAGGAGCCAGTGTTGTTATAAGTAGTAGAAGTCAAGAAGCTTGTGATGAAGTTGTAAAAGAGTTTACAGCTCTTGGATTAAAAGCCATCGGAATAGCCTGCCATATTGGTAAAGAAGATCAAAGAAAAGCTTTAGTAGATCTTACAATTAAAGAACTAGAGCGTATTGATATTTTAGTGAATAATGCTGCAATTAATCCGGTTTTTGGACCTATTGAAGATGTAGATCCAGCAATTTTTGATAAGATTATGGATGTAAATGTAAAAGCACCTTGGGCATTGTCTAATCTAGTATTGCCTCATATGCAAGAACATAAAAACGGAAGTATTATTAATATAGCATCTGTGGAGGCGCTAACTCCTGGTCTTGGATTAGGATTGTATAGCACAAGTAAAGCTGCTATTTTAATGCTGACTAAAAACCAAGCGAAAGAATGGGGGCAACACGGAGTTCGTGCCAATGCCATTTGCCCAGGACTCATACAAACAAAATTTAGTGCTGCCTTGTGGACTAATGAAAAACTATTGAATAAAGTACAAAAAACCATTCCGAGCGGACGCATGGGACAGCCTGAAGAAATGATAGGAATTGCTAGTCTACTAGCTTCTGATGCTGGATCTTATATGACTGGTGGAGTGTATACTGCAGATGGTGGATATATGATTGCAGGATAGGTTGTTGACCATGCATTAGAATGCAATGGATGAATTAAAATCATTCTATGTTCAATAATACTCCATAAAAACGACACTTATTAATACTGAAAACTAACAATGAATTTCGAATATTCACAAAAATCAAAAGACTTACAGGTAAAACTTACTGCTTTTATTGAAGAACATATTGTTCCTTTAGAAGCAGAGTTCCATGCTTTTCAACAGAACACAGAAAACTTATGGAAACGTTGGCCTAAAACAGAAGAACTCAAACAAAAAGCTAAAAATGCAGGATTGTGGAACCTTTTTTTACCCAAAGATTATGGAGATTTAAGCCCTGGCTTAACCAACCTAGAATATGCACCATTAGCAGAAATTATGGGGAGAAGAATTTGGATTTCAGAGATATTTAATTGCTCTGCACCAGATACTGGAAATATGGAAGTATTGGCTAAATATGGAAATGATGCACAAAAAGACGCATGGTTAACTCCCTTAATGGTAGGAGAAATCCGCTCTGCCTTTTTAATGACAGAACCAGAGGTAGCCTCTTCAGATGCCACAAACATAGAAACTTCTATTCTCTTGGAAGGAGATGAATATGTAATTAACGGAAGAAAATGGTGGTCTAGTGGAGGTATGGATCCTCATTGTAAAGTAGCGATTGTTATGGGTAAAACAGACCCAACTGCTTCTAGACACCAACAACAAAGTATGGTGTTGGTTCCTTTAGACACTCCAGGAGTAGAAATCATAAGACCATTATCTGTATTAGGATTTTATGATTCTCCAGAAGGGCATGCTGAAATTGTTTTAAACAATGTTCGTGTTCCTAAAGATCATTTAATTTTAGGAGAGGGGAAAGGTTTTGAAATAGCACAAGGACGATTAGGCCCAGGTAGAATTCATAAGACCATTATCTGTATTAGGATTTTATGATTCTCCAGAAGGGCATGCTGAAATTGTTTTAAACAATGTTCGTGTTCCTAAAGATCATTTAATTTTAGGAGAGGGGAGAGGTTTTGAAATAGCACAAGGACGATTAGGCCCAGGTAGAATTCATCATTGTATGCGTTTGGTAGGAATGGCACAATATGCGCTAGAACTCATGTCGCAAAGAACCTTAGAACGAGAGGCTTTTGGAAAGAAGTTTGTAGATTTTAGTAGTATTCGTCATGAAATTGCCAAATCTCAATGTGAGATCGAACAAGCACGTTTGCTCACGCTATCTGCAGCTGATAAGATGGATAAATTAGGAAACAAAGAGTCCAAAGATATTATAGCAATGATTAAAATTGTGGCACCCAAAATGGCTTTAAAAGTTATTGATAGAGCGATGCAAATTTTAGGAGGAAAAGGTGTTGGACCAGACACACAATTAGCACACTATTTTGCGATTGCAAGAATGCTTAGATTGGCAGATGGCCCAGATGAGGTGCATATGTATCAATTAGGAAAAAGTGTGATTAGAACCCATGGAAAACTGTCATAATGTCTAATCAAGAAGTACGAAAAGGAGAAGAGTTACCAGCGGTAAAACTTAAACAGTTTTTACAAGAAAACCACTTGATTGGCTCTATAGATAGTGAATTATTTGTGAAGCAATTTACCCATGGATATTCTAATCTCACCTATCTCTTATCTATAGAAAACAAAGAATATGTGTTGCGTAAACCGCCTATAGGTGCTATTAAAAGAGGTCATGATATGAGTCGTGAGTTTAAGGTGCAATCCGCAGTTCAAAAAGAGTTTTCTAAAGTTCCTAAGATGTTTGCATATACAGATGCTGCTGCTGTTTTAGGAAGTGAATTCTACATTATGGAGAAAGTAGAAGGAATTATCTTAAATTTTAAGGAAGCAAAAAAAAGAGCTATTCCAGCAAATGATTATAAGACAATTGCCAATGCTTGGTTAGATACTTTTACTGAATTACATCAGCTAGATTATGACGCCATTGGTTTAACAAATTTAGGAAAGCCAGAAGGATATGTAGAAAGACAAGTAACCAATTGGGGAAAGCAATACCTAAAAGCAGCAACCAAGGATGTTCCTTCAGCAGAGAAGGTCATGCAATGGATGCAAGAAAATCAACCAAAAAACTACCAACATTGCTTAATTCACAACGATTATAAATATGATAATGTTGTTTTTAAAGACAATTCTTGGAAAGAAATTACCGCTGTTTTAGATTGGGAAATGGCCACGCTCGGAGATCCATTAATGGATCTAGGAACTTCATTAGGATATTGGACTTTAGCATCTGATCATGATTTTATAAAACAAGGAATTCCTTCGCCAACAATTTTTGAAGGAAATCCAATGAGAAGTGAAATTGTAGCATCATACGCAAAAAAATCTGGAAGAGACATTCACAATATGGTGTTTTATTACGCGTTTGGATTGTTTAAAATAGCAGTAATAGCACAACAAATATATTATAGATATAGTAAAGGCTTAACATCAGATCCTCGTTTCGCTAACTTGGATAAAGCAGCAGAATTGTGTTGTAATTTGGCCTTAAAATCTATTAAAACTAATTCAATAGATTAGAGATGAGTGAGCAATTAAATCAAAAAAATAGTTTCAAAAAGTTACAAGATTTTTCTGAGAGCAAACCTGTTTTTATGCTCAATTATTTGAATTATAAAGAAACAGTAGATGAAACTGGAAAAACAGGAAAAGAAGCGTATGCAGATTATTTAAAAGCAGCTGTTCCTTTTTTTGAAACAATTAATGCAGAGATTATCTTTAAAGGATCACCACTTGCAACCATTTTGGGACCTTATGATGAGCCACTTTGGGATGAAGTATTGATTGTGAGATATGCTAATAAAAATGAGTTTATGAAATTAATGGCAATGAAAGACTATCCCAGAGATCTAAGAGCTAGGGCATTGTCAGATTCGCGATTAATTTTTTGCAAATAGTATTGTCTCAGAGAAGTTGAAGAGGTAGGTTTGTGAAACAAAGAACTTACTCAAGTATCAAATATTAATTATTTAATAATAAAACTTAGTAGTATGCAAGTAAAAAATAAAATAGTGATTATCACAGGAGCAGGTTCAGGAATTGGAAAAGCAGCGGCTATTCATTTTGCACACCATGGTGCAAAAGTGGTAGTTTCTGATATTAATTTAGAAAATGCAAAAAAAGTAGCAGATGAAATTGTAACAAATGGAGGAGAATCGCTACCTATAAAAACAGATGTTACTAAGTTTGAAGAAGTAGAAGACTTGCTAAAACAAACAGTAAACAAATATAAATCATTGGATGTTATTGTAAATAATGCAGGGATTGGCCCTAATTTACTACCAACTCACAAGTCTAGATTAGAAGATTGGGACAGGGTTATAGCCGTAAACCAAACAGGAGTTTTTTATTGTATGAAAGTAGCAATACAACAGTTTTTATTACAAGGACATGGTAATATTGTGAATATAGCATCTTTAGCAGGCTTAAAAGCCTCTCCCAATAATATTAGTTATAGCGCTAGTAAATTTGCGGTAGTAGGAATGACAAAATCGGCTGCTATGGAATATGCAACTAAAAATATACGAGTAAATGCGGTTTGTCCTGGGTATACAGAATCGGCATTATTAGATCAATTAATAAATGCAAAACCAGAAATGGATGCCATTTTAAAGAGTGTTATTCCAATGAAACGCTATGGGAAGGCTAAAGAAATTGCAGATGCTGTAGTATGGTTAGCTTCAGATCAAACAAAATTTATGACAGGTCAAACAATTACCTTAGATGGTGGAACATCTTTGTAGAAATTAAATAATTTATAACTATAAAATAGAGAACAAATGAAAAAGTGGCTTCCATTAATAATTATATTAGTAGTGCTATATGTTGGGTATAGCTGGGCAAAAGGAATAAACAATACTGCAGTTGTAAATCAAGAAGATGCAAAAGCTGCATGGTCTAATGTTGAAAGTGCCTATCAACGAAGAAATGATTTGATTGGTAACTTAGTAAAAACTGTTCAAGGCGCAGCAGATTTTGAAAAATCAACATTAACTGAAGTCGTAAATGCAAGAGCTAAAGCAACATCTACAAACATTAATGCGGGGAATTTAACAGGAGCAAGTTTAGCTCAGTTTCAACAAGCGCAGTCTGGCTTATCAAGTGCCTTGTCTAAGTTGTTGGTAGTGGTAGAAAAATACCCAGATTTAAAATCAAATCAGAATTTTTTAGAACTACAAAATCAGTTAGAAGGAACTGAGAACCGAATTAAAATGGAGAGAGATCGATTTAACGGAAAAGTAAACCAATACAACAAACATATTAAAGTATTCCCCAATAGCGCTTTAGCAGGAGTATTTGGTTTTGAGGGTATGGATCTATATTCATCGAATCCTGGATCAGAAAATTCAGTAGAAGTAAATTTTGACTTTAATAAGAAAGAATAATGTCAAAAAAAACACCTTTTATTTCTACCCAAGATGAAGAAGCGATTGTGGTTGCTATTCAAGAAGCAGAGAAAAACACTTCTGGCGAAATACGAGTTCATATAGAGGCACATACAGACGAAGATCATTACGAACATGCAAAGAAAGTTTTTGATGAATTAAAGATGCATGAAACCGAATTAAGAAATGGAGTGCTTTTTTATGTAGCAGTAAATGATCATAAATTTGTGATTCTTGGCGATCAAGGAATTAATGATAAAGTAGCAGATAGTTTTTGGGATACAACAAAAGAAATGATGCAAAATTATTTCAGAAAAGGAGCATTTAAAGAAGGTCTCGTAGAAGGTATATTAAAGGCAGGACAAGAATTGAAAATTCATTTCCCTTATCAAGATGATGATACAGATGAATTGTCTAACGAAATCTCTAAAAGCTCATGAAAAAGACACTAATTTCGGTATTACTTATTTTTTTCTTTGTTAACACTAGTCAGGCACAATATGAAATTCCTGATGTTCCAAAAAAGCAGACCAGCGTTTATGATTATTCACAAGCACTTTCTTTATCTGAAGCAACAAGTTTAGAGCAAAAGCTATTAAGATATTCCGCATCTACATCCACACAAATTGTAGTGATTGTAATTAACTCAACAAATGGAGAAGATATTAATTATCTAGCTGCCAACTGGGGAGAAAAATGGAAAATTGGACAAAAAGACAAAGACAATGGTGTTTTATTGTTGTTAGCTAAAGGAGACCGAAAAGTTGCCATTCAAGCCGGAAGAGGAGCTGAGGGAGCTCTTACAGACTTGATGTCTAAAAGAATCATAGAATCACGTATCATCCCCGAATTTAAAAGAGGAAATTATTATGAGGGCTTAAATAAAGGGACTGATGGAATTTTTGAAGTATTAACAGGGGAATTTAAAGAAACCAGCAAACGAAAAAGTAAGAAAAAAGGAAAAGGGTTTTCTGGAGTTCTTCCATTTATAGTAATTGTTTTTCTATTTTTTATTTTTAGAAATAGAGGAGGTGGAAGAAATGGTGGGAGAAGATCTGGATCAGGTGCATTATTAGACATTCTTATCTTAAGCAGTATGGGAAGAAGTGGTGGATTTGGAGGCGGAAGTTCTTCAGGAGGTAGCTTTGGTAGTGGTGGATTTGGAGGTGGTTTTGGTGGCGGAAGTTTTGGAGGTGGAGGTGCCTCTGGGAGTTGGTAAAATTGCTCTAGACACACTTTTTATTTATATCAGGAGAAGGTCTGTATGCATAGTATTGCAATACTTCTTCTAAAGCTATTTTAAGTGCTTTGTTAATGGGTATAATCATGTTTCCTAAGTTAAAATCTATCTGATTTAATTGCATATAATACTCTGTAAATACAGGTACATACAATCCTTTTGTAATTGCCTCAGCAGTTGAGTTATAGATGTCTGTTTGATCTTCTTTAATAATTTTACAGGTAGCCAATCTCAAATTTCCATATTTGTCTGTATTGGCAGCAAACCCAAACAATCTGCAAATTAATCCACGGTATTTGTAATTGCTACAACTTCCCTTGCCGGAAATAGACAAGGCTTTGTAAATAATACAGGTAGCGCTTTGAGTTTCATTTAGTGAAGCAAGCATTTTTTCAGCTTCACCATTTAAAAATAAATGAAAAGCCCATGGCAAAAATTCTAAAGGGGAGGCCTCTACATTTGGTGATGTACAGCATTTTCCACAACCAGAGACACAGCCAATACCCGTTGTTTGAGTAAATTTGGTGGTTTCTTGTTCTAATTGATGAAAAAGTTTTTCCACCAATACGACCCTTCGTTCTATTGACATTGTTTTTTGCCTAAGGTACCATTAACAAGTCCGGTATTGTTAGTTTCTTATTTAAAAGAATTTAAAATGATTGAATTCATTAGCTATCAGATTTCTAGTGTAGTAAATTTGAAAAAATATTTTCCTTTAAAACTAGGGACTATAACGTTTTAAGTTTGTAATGAAAATAGTCTTATTATTAGCTGATTAAGAGCTACAAGATAGCATAGAACATCCTACTTTATGTCTTGCCCATTCTGGTCTTTTTACAAACCAATACTCAAACTTTGGCTGCTCTGAATATGGTTCTTTTAACAGTAAATATAATTCCTTAAGTAATGAGGTATCTCCTTTATCTGCCTTGTCTATTGCCAACTGAGCCATGTAATTTCGAAGCACATACTTTGGGTTTATTTTGTTCATCTGTTGTTGACGTTCTTCAGCTGATGTAGTTTCATCTTCCAATCGTTTGGCGTAGTTAGCAAACCACTGTTTCCAATTATTTAAAACATCTCCTTTTATGGTATCTGGAGTGTAAAAAGCATCCTGTATTAATTCAACTCCTTTTTCTGGCTGTTCCTTCTTAAAAGAACTTAATAATCTAAAAAAGATAGTCATGTCTGTTTCTGTTGCTTGAAGATTATTTTCTAGAGACTGGATAATATCGATGTCTGTTTCTTCAGCTGAAGTCAATCCTAATTTCGCACGCATCATGTCTTGAGACTTTTTTTCAAAGTTACTTTTATAACCTTCCAAGATTTTTTCTAAAGGAGCTGCTTCTTCAATTAATGGATATAAGGCATTTGCCAATTGATATAAATTCCACAAACCAATGGTAGGTTGGTTTCCATATCTATATCTCTTATGTTGTTTGTCTGTTGTATTTGGCGTCCACCCAAAATCAAAACCTTCTAGCCAACCATAAGGTCCGTAATCTATGGTTAGGCCCAAAATAGACATGTTATCTGTATTCATAACCCCATGAACAAAGCCTACTCGTTGCCAATGAATAATCATTTCTAAAGTCTTACTGGTTACTTCTTGGAAGAATTGTAGATACACTTCTTTACTAGGTTTTCCTAGATGTGAAAAATGACTTTTTATGGTATAATCTGTGAGTATTTTTAAATTTTTAATATCGTTTCTTGAGGAAAAAATCTCAAAATTCCCAAAGCGTAAAAATGATTTAGCAACTCTAGAAACAATTGCGCCCTTCTCGTGTGCTGGGTTTCCGTTGTACATGACATCTCTTAACACCTTATCACCAGTTAAACTTAATGATAGCGCCCTTGTTGATGGAACTCCAAGATGATGCATGGCTTCACTGCATAAATATTCTCTAATAGAAGAGCGTAGTACTGCCAAACCATCTGCAGTTCTAGAATAAGGTGTTGGGCCAGATCCTTTTAGTTGAACAGCCCAGTCTTTAATTTCGCCTAAATTTATGGCTCTTCCATCACCCAATTGACCAGCCCAGTTGCCAAATTGATGTCCGGCATAGCACATGGCAAAGGGTTTTGAGTTTTTTAAAACACTATTTCCAGTCACAAATTCTAAAAATTCTCTAGATTGAATATCTTCATTAGAAAAATCAAGGGTGTGTTGCATTTCATCAGACACATGAAGTAAGGTAGGATTTGAGGTTTTAATAGGCCTAACAAATGAATACACAGCTTCTAGGACCTCTCGTCTAGTATTTTCTAGATTTGGATCTGCAGGTAGCTGGTCTGTAAAGAAATTTGTTAGTTGTATGTTCAATTTTTATTCGTTTATACTTGTGAAACTTTACAAATAAATGTGATATTTTTTTGTGATTACTTTAATTTGTCTGCATGCAGGGTTCTCAATTGTTGTAATTTTGGATTGATAACATAAGAACAATAACCAGAATTTTGATTGTTTTTATAATAGGCTTGGTGTTCTTTTTCTGCTTCGTAGAAAATAGTTAAAGGACTAATTTCTGTGACTAATTTAGTATCAAAATGTGGTGCCAATTCTTTTAGAATTAGCTGTGCAATTTCTTGTTGTTTTTCATTGTGAAAAAAAATTACAGATCTGTATTGTGTCCCTACATCTGCACCCTGTCTGTTTAATTGAGTTGGGTTGTGTGTGGTCATAAAGATGATTAAAATTGTCTCGAAAGAAACAATACTTGCATCATATGTAATTTGAATAACTTCTGCATGCCCAGTTAATCCAGAGCATATTTCTCTATAGGTTGGTCTTCCTGGAGCATTTCCTCCAGAATATCCAGAGACTACTTTTTCAATACCTTTAACTTCTAAAAAAACAGTTTCTGTACACCAAAAACATCCACCGCCAAATGTGGCTAATTTTAAATTACTCATTTTCAGATGCTTTTTTTAATTTCATAGATGCAGAGTTCACACAATAGCGAAGCCCACTTGGTTTTGGCCCGTCTGGGAAAATATGACCTAAATGTCCATCACAGGTATTACATAAAACTTCAACCCGCACCATTCCATAGGTTGTGTCTTTGATATATTTGATGGCATTTTCTTTGATGGGTTGCGTAAAACTTGGCCATCCAGAACTTGAATCAAATTTAATACTAGCATCAAACAATTCGGTATCACAACAAACACACTGATAAATACCTTCGTCAAAAATAGCACAAAGAGCCCCTGTATGAGGTCTTTCAGTTCCATGTAATCTGCTAATTTGAAATTGTTCTGGGGTTAATATTGCACGCCACTCGTCTTCAGTTTTTTCTACTCTTTTGTGAGGCGTGGGGTTTCCATTCACTGAAAAGTGAATAACATCTTTCCATGTAATCATCTCTCTTAATTTTATATAAAATTACTGAAATAGAATGAGATTATAGAGGATCTGTATGGATCTATTTTTGTCTAAAATAAATAGTAATGGGTACTCCAGAAAAATTATAGTGTTCTCTCAATTGATTTTCAACATACCGTTTGTAAGGATCTTTTACATACTGAGGTAGATTAGAGAAAAATGCAAATTGTGGAGTAGGTGTAGGCAATTGCATACAGTACTTAATTTTAACAAATTTACCCTTTGTTGCAGGTGGTGAGTTCTGTTGAACAATTTCCAACATTGTTTCATTCAATTTACTAGTAGAAATTCTTCTTTTTCTATTTTCAAAAACTTCCACAGCTGTTTCTATTGCTTTTAGAAGACGTTGTTTGGTGAGTACTGATGTAAAAATAATTGGAACATCTGTGAAAGGTGCAATTTGTCTTCGTACCTGAGCCTCAAAATCACGCATGGTGTTGGTTTCTTTTTCAACCAAATCCCATTTGTTAATTAAAATGATAACACCTTTTCTGTTTTTATCAGCCAACCAAAAAATATTTTGATCTTGGCTTTCAAAACCTCGTGTAGCATCTACCATTAAAATAACAACATCTGAATATTCAATGGTTCTAACCGCACGCATTACAGAGTAAAATTCTAAATCTTCTTTTACTTTAGATTTCTTTCTAATTCCGGCAGTATCTACCAAATTAAAATCAAAACCAAAACGATTGTATTTTGTATCTATAGAATCTCTTGTAGTTCCTGCAATATCAGTAACAATATTTCTATCCTCACCAATTAAAGCATTTATAAAAGATGATTTCCCTGCATTTGGTCTTCCAACAACAGCAAAACGCGGCAATTCTTCTTTGTCTAAATCTATTGCTTCAGGCTCTGGCATTTTAGCAACAATGGCATCTAAAATATCACCAGTTCCACTTCCATTAATAGAAGAAATTGTGTGATAATCACCAAGACCAAGGTTGTAAAACTCAACAGCATCAGCATCTCTCATGGCATTATCTACCTTATTAACAGCTGTAAAAATAGGTTTTTTTACTTTTCTTAAAATTTTTGCTACTTCAGCATCCATAGGGGTAATTCCTTCTTCTACATCAACAACAAAAATAATAATGTCTGATTCTTCAATAGCTAATTGAACTTGTTTTCTAATCTCACCTTCAAATATATCATCTGAACCAATTACATACCCGCCAGTGTCTATAACAGAAAATTCTTTCCCGTTCCAGTCAGACTTCCCATAATGTCTATCACGAGTAACACCACTTACAGCATCAACAATAGCATCTCTACGTTGCACTAAACGATTAAAAAGTGTTGATTTTCCAACATTAGGCCTTCCTACTATGGCTACAATACTACTCATGAAAGTAAATTTTTTGCAAAGATACTATTTTACAGTAGACTAGCTAAGAGATTGGAACTTGTTTGCAATCATTTTTGGTTATAGCCAAAACGTTTTAATTCTTTGTCGTTGGAGCGCCAATTTTTATTTACTTTCACATACAGTTCTATAAATATTTTTTTACCAAAGAAAAATTCTAAATCTTTTCTTGCTTCTGCTCCAACACGTTTAATGGCGGTTCCTTTATGACCAATGATAATTCCTTTTTGAGTTTCTCTTTCTACCATAATTACAGACCTAATTCTAATAATTGTTTCTTCTTCTACAAAACTTTCTGTTTCTACTTCAACAGAATATGGAATCTCTTTTTTATAATGGGTAAGAATTTTCTCTCGTATTTTTTCATTTACAAAAAACCTTTCTGGTTTGTCTGTTAATTGATCTTTTGGGTAAAAAGCGGGTCCTTCAGGTAATAGCTCAATTATTTTATTAAAAACCGTATCTACATTAAATTTTTCGAGAGCAGAGATTACATAGGTAAATGAGTTTGGAACCTTTGTTTGCCAGTAGTTTACCTTTTCTTCTACTTCTTCTTGTGTAGATTTGTCTATCTTATTAATTAATAAAATAACCGGTATCTTACTATTAATAATTCTTTTGAAGAAGGCCTCGTTTTTAAGCTCTTTTTCTCCAATTTCAACCATATATATTAAAATATCTGCATCATCAAAAGCAGACTTTACAAAATCCATCATAGATTCTTGCAACTGATATGCTGGCTGTAAAATACCAGGGGTATCTGAAAAGATGATTTGATGCTCGTCTCCATTTACAATTCCAAGAATACGATGCCTGGTTGTTTGCGCTTTTGCTGTAATAATTGATAGTTTTTCACCTACCAATGCATTCATTAAAGTTGATTTTCCAACATTTGGATTGCCAATAATATTTACAAAACCTGCTTTGTGTGTCATAGCGCAAAGATAAAATGTTTTTTAAAGATTGCTTTACAATTCATAGAAACTTGTTAGCCAAGAAACTACCTTTTTTAGAATAAAATTACAAGGTTTGTTTGGTGGTTGATCTTTTTTTGCAGTATCTTTGGGGTCTAAATCGCGGGATAGAGCAGTAGGCAGCTCGTCGGGCTCATAACCCGAAGGTCGTTGGTTCGAGTCCAACTCCCGCTACTACACAAGCAACCAGAAATGGTTGCTTTTCTTTTGTTTAAAACTCAATACCACAAAGGCTTTAAAGCGTATTAGTTGAGTGTTAAACAGCCGAAACCCCTAACTTTTAATTTAAAAACTAACAAGATTAGACCCCAAATATACAGAAAACTGACAGTAAAAACAGATGAAACTGACAGTAAAACTGACAGTTAAAAGGCTTTATTTTATTATTTTGATAATATACGTGAATCCTTTTCTCAGAGAGATAAAATGTCCTTTTAAATCAAATCAAAAAATCTCAGTTGGATAGTGAAATATCTTTTTAATATAAACTGAATATTCCTGCTAGAAAATATTAGAAAATCAAGCCCACTAAAAAACCCCTACATTTCTGCAAGGGTTCTATTGATAAAATATTGATGTTACTTATCCATCTTAGAAATAATTGCTTCTAATCGTTCCAATCTTTTTTCTTACTCAAAAATAGACACTATTAGACACCCTATAAAAAAGGGAAAACCAACAAAAAGGAACACTATAGAGTTTTTTTTAATAATTTTTAATAATTTTGAAAATGATTAAAGCATTGCTTTTTTCAGAGGTTTAAATTTTGCCCCTCTAATACTTCATAAGTTAGAGGGGTTTTTTTATTTTTTAGATTTTTTTTATGATTTAGATTTTTTTATATTTGAGAAAAATTTAAACCCCCAATTATGAAAAATATATTTACAATTTTAGCATTAACTATCGTATTTAGTGTGAATGCTCAAGACTTTTGGTTTCAAGGAACTTTATCAACTGCT
>Ga0209405_1000254_pt1 | contig 46702 bp, 44 predicted proteins | sample COGITO_mtgs_1105_6_FD_184803 | JGI IMG/M metagenome (GOLD analysis project Ga0209405, IMG submission 184803) | Pelagic marine microbial communities from North Sea - COGITO_mtgs_110516 (SPAdes) (version 2) | ecosystem: Environmental > Aquatic > Marine > Epipelagic ...
CCATCGCCACGGCGACAGTTGCACCGCCTGAAATACCGGTCAAAATCCCCTCGCGTTGCGCCAACTTTTTAGCCCAAGCGATGCCGTCGGCACCCGTAACTGGGATTAACTCATCGTAGCCGCCGCTACAAAACCTAACAAAACCAGCGTGGGAATATATGAATAGTAGTATGGCGTTTTTATACTACTTTTGAAACTAAAAAAGACGCCTAAAGCGTCTTCTAAGTCGTTGATTACATTCAACAATTGCTGGTGGGCGGTACAAGGTTCGAACTTGTGACCCCTGCCGTGTGAAGACGTGTTGCGAGGCCAGTTTATCTATATAAATCAATAGCTTATATCATGTAGAACTGGCTTTGTAGTATGGGAGTAGCATACTCAGTAATTATAAAGTTCCAATTAAAAATGAGTCTTTAGAACCAATAGCGGGTTGACCGTAAATACTTTTGACGGTGCCTCGCTAGAAGTACACATTCACGCCCTACTCCAGTCTCCGTTTCGTTAGATGTCTACTGATTTGGGGGAATGCCAAAGTACCCATTCACGCCCTACTCAAGCTATCAGGTGATTGTTTCTTAATTGACCCGCGGCCGTTCGCCGACCGATCTTGCGGTGTATGGGTGCTACCCGCGATGGTTATCAGCTGCTTCACCACTGCTTGGAAGTTTGCATCGTCTTGCAACCCCGCCCGATACCAGATGAACAGGTCACGCTTGCTTGGTCCCGCAGGTGGACAAATTTCCACAACGGGATACTCGCCGTGCATCATAGTCATCGGGCGTCTCGGTAACACCGCTAGATGACGCCCCTTCATCAAAATTTGTAATAGCATAACGGCGTCGCCAGTAGTTGTGAACGGCGTACGCATCCTTTGGATCCCACTGCGAAAGAGCATTTCAAGTTCAGTGTTTTGAAACGGCGATGAAATACCAAAATTCAGCCACTCACAAAGGTCCAACTGTTCAGCTGTGGGCTTTGTAATCTGTGCCAATGGATGGGATGGTCCACAGAAAATGGATATCTCATCAGGTATCAATAAGTCGCGTTTTAAGCCGAGAGGGACTTGGGTAAACACCGCAGGCGCAATCGCAATGTCGTGCGCACCATCGGCCAATTGATCCAATATTGCGGTTGGCCGACCGCTGGCGATGCTAAGCGATAAATCTGGACGGTCTTGCATGACACCTTCAACTAATTGGTGAATCAATGCCATCCCAATTAGCGGACCGGTCGCAATGCGTAAATGCGAGTTCAAACCAATCGTGTGTCGGGAGACGACCTGCTGTGACATTTGCACCTGCTGCGCAATGGCGCGACCTTGACGCGACAAGTCCTCGCCCATCTGCGTGCTGCGCACACCAAACCGACTGCGAGAAAAAAGGGGGCCGTGCGCCTGCATTTCGAGCGTGCTCATGTTTCTTGTGAGAGTGGGCTGGGTTAGGCCCAAGTGCCTGGCGGCTGCCGTAATGGAGCCCTTATCCAAGATTGCCGCCAATTGAATGAGATGCCGCGGATCCATACAAAATTTGATGTTTAGGAGGCCAAAATAGAATTTTACATTTTAACGTCTAGATCTTAGAGTGGCGACAGGGGCATGATATTCCTCCCCGCTACCCTTAAACAGACAGGAGACAAAATGAAACCGTTCAAACACTTGCGGTCTGCAGCCGCCATTTTTATTTTGACGACGACAGCCGGCACTCCGGTACTCGCACAAAAGGTGTCGATGGAGACCGCGTCCGCCTCCAGCGTGGTGGGATTGATGCCCCAGTCTATGGCGCCTATTTGGTCCAACACGGGCTTGGACATCCAACTCGCAATGGGGCAGACGCTAACCAAGTCGTTACTCAAATTGGGTCAGGGCAGCCTTGATACTGCGGTCGTTCCACCACCCGCTTACGCGAACTTAGCCCGAGGCAAGGGCCCGTACGCGAAGCTGGGTGCCGAAAAAGGCACAGCACTATCCAACAATGTACGTGCATTGTGGGGGTTTTCCGCCTCCAACTATCACCCAATCGTATGGGGTGATTCCGGTATCGATGACTGGTCGGGCGTCAAAGGAAAGCGTATTTACACAGGCCCTCCCGCCGGCGCTGCAAATGCACAAATCAAGGCTCTGATCAAGCGGGCATCGGGGTTTGAGGAGGGCACGGACTACGAGGGTATTAAAGCACCTTGGAGCGTCGCAACGCAGGGCTTCAAAGATGGACAGTACGACGTACTGGTACTGCCGGCTGGCTTGGGCAGCCAAGTTGTGACGGAAATGGGACTCACCCGCAACATCCGGATTTTGAGCCTGCCGGCTGACGCAAATCCGCCCAGCGCGCTTGGCATGCTCAAGTCTAGCATTCCAAGCGGAACCTACCAAGGTCAAGTCAACAACAATGAGACGATCACAACGTGGCAGACCGTCATGATGGTGATGGCCAAAAAAGACCTTGATGAGGCAACGGCCTACAAACTTGTTAAAACGTATGTCGAGAGCCGTCAGCAACTTGCATCGGGTAACGCCATGCTTAAAGATCTACCAGCTGACGAACCATTGGGCGGCGTGATCGCACCGTTGCATGCCGGTGCTGCTCGATACTTCAAAGAAATTGGTGTGGCAATTCCGAAGGAATTAATGCCTCGCTAATTGGCCACTGATGGGTGTCGAACCAGTCAATGACCGGTTCGATACTCATCGGATATCTCATCGGAAATTTCCATGCATCCCTCGTTAGATCGTTGGCTCAACCGCGTCGTCGGTTTATTGGCAATCACTGTCACGTTTTATGGTCTAGCAAACGTGATGCCCGCTATCGGGAATTTTCGACTCGGGCCTTTCCCAATGGAATTTTTCCGCGCCACGTTTTTCTCATTGTGCCTAATGGCCGTGGGTATAGACATGATGCGAACGCTCCCCAATAAAAACAATGGTGTGTCATTCAGGCGGATAGCTTTAGTAGTCACTATTCTGATTTCTACACTTTTTTTGCTGTACGCAGCGCGCTCATATTACCTCGTCAGTATCGAACTCGACAGCGCCATGTTCTTATTTGGCACACGAGAAGCTGGCATCGCGCTCGGTGCAAGTGCCGCCATTTTGTTTTTCTGCTGGCGGATCTGGGGGGCGCCCGTGGCAATGCTGGGCTTACTCAGCATCCTGTACCTCTTGACAGGCCCTTATTGGCCGGGACCACTTAAAACAATTCCAGGCGATATTTATGAGCTGTTGGCCCAAAACCTCTGGTACAGCCTGGATACAGGAATCCTGGGGGCGACCTTCTCCATTGTGATCACCACCGTTTTCCCTTTCATTATTCTCGGCGCTATCCTGGCGGGTGTCGGCGCTGGTGAATCCATGATTCGGATCGCGTTTGCAGTGATGAAGCGTACCGCGGGGGGCCCGGCGCATGCGGCTATCCTCGCCTCTGGTTTATTTGGAAGCGTCTCGGGAAGTGCGGTTGCGAATGTCGTCGGCACGGGTGTCGTGACGATTCCAATGATCAAGCGCCGAGGCTTTTCCAGCAATTTTGCTGGTGCTGTTGAGGCCGCCGCATCGACTGGCGGACAAATCATGCCCCCAATCATGGGGGCGGCTGCGTTAGTGATGGCCGATTATGTCGGCGTCAGCTACCTCACCGTCGTTGTTGCGGTGTTGCTACCTGCGCTGGCGTATTACCTCAGCCTTTTCTTCATGGTCATGTTCGAAGCGCGGCGCCTCGGCATCAAGCCGGACGCGCAAGCGGCTGATGTCTCAGCGCCCGCGACACAAGACTATCTAAACCTTTTGCTGATTTTTGTACCGCTCGCAGCCATCGTGACTTTATTGGTCGCGGGTATGTCTGCGTCAGGCGCGTCGCTATCAGCAATCGCTTTACTACTTCCACTGAGCCTAATCAACCCAGCTGTTCGCTCCGAGCCGCTGAGAATCTTGTACGCATTCCGTGCGGGCGGCATTACCTTTGCGCAGCTATTAACCGCAATCGCAGCGGTTAGTATCGTGATCTCGACCCTTTCTGCGACGGGTGTACCCGTGAAATTTGGTGTCCTTATGGTCAGTGCACTTGAGGAGTCTAAATTTGTCGCGCTCTTAGTGGTGGCGGCTGGCTGCATCTTGCTCGGCATGGGAATGCCTACATTACCCGCGTATGTCACTGTGGCTGCGATCGCACTTCCCTCTATGGAAGCGCTCGGCATGGCTCCACTGGCGGCACACATGTTCGTCTTCATGATTGCCGTCGCATCCACCATTACGCCGCCGGTCGCAATCGCCGCCTATGCGGCCGCCTCAATATCAGGGGGAAAGCCAATCGCGACAGCGGTGTCGGCCTCTCGCATTGGCATTATGATTTTTGTGATCCCGTTTGCCTTCGCCTATGAGCCTCTTTTACTCACGGTTTCCCAAGCGGGTGCAGACTTTACATGGCCCCGCTACCTCATGTTAGTGCTTCAACTCACACTCTCGATTTATGTATTAGCCAGCGCGCTCATTCGATTTGATCGGGTAAAGCTGTCTTGGTCCCAAGTAGTTATGCGGATAGCGGGGTGTGTATTGATGTTCAGCGGACAGGCTGAATTGGAAATACTGGGGATTGCGCTAGCTACTCTGGCAATAGCAGTCACCAACTTTTCTCCAAAAAAGCTAATTAGGAAGTACCAATGACCAATTTTGTATTTATTGTTGCCGATGATTTGGGCTATGCCGACCTGGGCTGCTACGGTGGTCGTTCAAATTGCTCACCAAATCTCGATGCATTGGCCGCCAATGGCATACGTTACGTTAATGGGTATTCAAACTCACCCGTTTGCTCCCCAACGCGGTTTGCTCTGATGACTGCGCGTTATCAATATTGGGTTCGCGGTGCAAGTGAAGAGCCAATGGCAGGAGCCGCAATCGGTAACCCTGAGCTTGGGCTCTTTCCGCACTTACCAACGCTGCCATCGATGATGAAGGATGCCGGATTCCATACAGCACTCATCGGCAAATGGCATCTTGGGTTCCGTCCACATTTTGGACCCGAAAAAAGTGGCTACATGCATCACTTTGGTCCGATGTCCGGCGGTGTTGGGTACTACAGCCACAGTGCCCGAAAGCCTGACAGCGACCTCGAGCTCGACGGTCAGCCCTATGATGAGCCAGGCTACTTAACAGACCTCATTTCCTCGCGCGCGGCGCAGTACGTTCGCGATCGGGCTCACGCCAGACAGCCGTTCATACTGAGCCTACATTACACAGCGCCGCATTGGCCTTGGGAAACACGATCTCAAGGAGGGATAGATCCAGAAATTAGCCGAGATATCGCTCACCTAGACGGAGGTAATGTCGAAACGTATCAAACCATGATCCGTGAGATGGATGAGGGTATAGGCTGGGTTGTCGATGCACTAAAAGAAACGGGGCAGCTTGAAGATACGGTCATCATCTTCACCAGCGATAACGGAGGCGAGCGTTTCTCTGATAATTGGCCCTTGGTTGGCGGGAAGATGGACCTCACCGAAGGCGGTATACGCGTCCCCTACATCGTTCACTGGCCCCAAGGAATTCAGTCGCCCGGACGAGCATCTGAGCAGCACTCCCTCACCATGGATTGGACAGCAACGATTCTCGATATCGCTGGCGTCAAACCACCCTCTGGACACTCATTGGATGGCGTTTCGTTGCGCCTCACCTTTGATCAACCAGACGCCACCTTTGAGCGGCCCATGTACTGGCGAATGAAACACAATGATCAAAAGGCATTTCGAGCAGGCGATTGGAAGTATCTGAAAATCAACGAATACGAATACTTGTTCAACATTGAAAGAGATGCACGCGAACGTGCAAACCAAGCAAAAAGAGAACCAGAGCGGCTAGCAGCTATGCGTTCGCAGTACGAGGCATGGGCGTCACAAATCCCACCCGTACCTGACGATGCCCGAGTAAGTTTAATTTACAACTTGGCGGACATGCCTGCTCGCTGACGGTAATCTGCCAAATTCCCGACCGTTTGCAGAAGTGGAGAACTAATTCAACTCTCGTGTTCGAGATAGCCAAACGTAGCGTTTTTCACTGAATGCCGCCAAAAGCACCTGTGGGCATAAGCTCTTTGATCCAGAAGGAGGTGACACAAATGACGGCAATCATCGCCACCCATAGCCTTCCCAATAAACGGTGCTGCGGTGTACCTTTCCCAAAAGCTAACTGGGCTGCGCCGACTAGTAGGGCCGCCAGTGCAAATAAGAGGTGGATTTGGATGAACGCTGTTTGGCTATTGAGTAGATACATTTATCAAATTCCACGGATTATTCTTTGAGTGGCAACCACCATTAAGAAGATATTACCGTACGGTCAGTCGCAGGCGGCAGTGGTGGTGATGTGGGCGACTTGGTGCTGTAGCCGTTAACACCTGCTCAAACTAGCCCTTTTTTGTATCTGGGCAGGTACAACAGTAACCGAGCGACTCACAACCCCTCCCCGGGTGTCTCTTGGTAGGGGCACTATTTTTGACCTGCAAGGGTTTCAAGAGGCAATGTGCGATTAGGTATATTTTAGGTATACATACTGGGATAGATCATTTATACTGATGCTATGCTTTGGAGTGCATCAGCCGGAAAGCCTTTTAGTTAAAGGCTCTCAGTCGGTAGAGCAGCTCATTCGTAATGAGAAGGTCGGGGGTTCGATTCCTCTTTCCGGCACCAATAGCCCCTGAATACGCTCCTCTTAGCTGTTACTTGAGGGGCTTCATGTGTGCCTCGCTTATACACCGTGCGCCCCATGGGTCCCTCGGTTCCAAGCTGCGCCATCCGAGTGTCTTGGTTGGGCCACCCGGGCACCCGTCCCTGACTAGGTCGAAAACCAAATACATTGTTCCAACCTGCCGGATTACGCAGACTTCCCATAAAGTCGGACCCATCTGCGACTGGTAGTAACCGCAAGGCCAAGGCAACAGCGGCGCCGCCACTACTACCGCCTGCCGAGAGAGTGGCATCGTAGGCGTTACGGGTGACCCCAAACACGTCATTAAATGTGTGCGATCCCAGCCCGAATTCAGGCGTATTGGTTTTGCCAACGACGATGCAACCTGCCTGTTTCATGCGCTCCACCATCAAGCTATCGGTAGCCGGAATAGAATCTCGAAGCAGCGGCGACCCGTGGGTGGTGACGATGCCTGCCGTCGCACTTAGATCTTTAATCGCCTGCGGCATCCCGTGCATCCAGCCCATGGAAATGCCGTGAGCCAACTGGGAATCTCGCTCGTCTGCCTGCGCCAACAGCAGGTCGGCATCCTGCAGAGAAACGATTGCGTTGTAGTGCGGGTTGAGCACTGCAATGCGGTCAAGCGTAGCGCTCATCACCTCACGGCAAGACACGTGCTTTTCATGAATAGCGAGAGACAAAGCACTCGCGTCCATGTCAAGGATGCGTGTGTCGCTGGGAGGTATCGATTTCATTTGAGTCTTTGATTTCCAAAAGAAAGAGACGTTATCGCTAACGGGACGACTTGGCAACTCGATCAATGCGCTGGTGTGGCGCTATGGCATTTCTCCGAAATATGCAGACAAGCCCGCCCGTTGTAATTAGTTAACTTACTGGCCTGCACTATCGCCCTGCCCGCGTCCTAGCAACCGCGAAGGCTCTGTGCGCTGACGGAGCCATCCCAGAAGGTCACCAATAACCTCGGCGTGCTCAGGTTCGTTAAAAATCTCGTGATAAAGCCCTGCGTATGTTTTTAGCGTTTTGTCTGCGCTGGACACACTCTCCACAAACCAGCTAGCGCCTTTGGGGTCTACCAATCGGTCTGCCGTCCCTTGCATCACCAGCAAGGGCAACTGCATGTCTTGAAGTCGCGGGCCCAAGCCATTAATGGACCGCAAGAGCTCTGCCGCCAAACGGGCCGGGGTCTTCTTGTGAAATACCAACGGGTCGTTTGAATAGGCAGCGACGACGACGGGGTCACGCGAGACAAGTTCTGGCCTAACAGGTAACACGCCCACCTGCGGTGCGACAACAGACAAGATTTTTCCTATCGCGATAGTCAGCGCTGACACGCCCTCCCCCACATAGACCGCAGGTGCCGACAGCACCAGACCGCTAAGGCCTTCGGCATGCTCTAGGGCGTGCAAGCTAGCGATTAGGCCGCCCATACTGTGACCTAAGAGAAAGGTGGGTACACCGGAGTGGCGCGGCACAACCTGTTGGCGAAACTGCCATAAGGGCTCAGTCAAGTCCTCAAACGTATGAATCACCTCACGCGCGCCCTGCGATTGACCGTGCCCCATATGGTCTAGCGCGTAGACCGCGTAGCCTTCAGGGACCAAGCGGTGAACGACATTCGTGTACCGGCCCGAGTGCTCACCCAGCCCATGCACGAGTAAGACCACCCCTTTGGGCGCGCCATCGGGCAGCCACGATTGCCAAAAAATGTCGACTCCGCGTGGCCCAGAGAAAGTACCTGCTACGTGCGCCATTACAAATCCTAGTTACGGTGAGTTGGTCAGTAAAAGCCGCCGCCGGCTACGAGGTTTGCAACGCCAAAAAACGCTTTAATGCGGCGCTGGTTGTCAGTGGGTCTTCCTCATGCGGGACGTGGCCCAATGCATCAAAAATAACAAGTCTGCTGTTAACAAGGTCCGCATGGAAGCGGTCTGCTATTTCCGGGGGAACCAGTCGATCTTGGGCACCCCACATAATCAGGGTTGGTACGTTGATTTCTGATACGCGCGTTGAAAACGCATCCAGGCGGGCTCGGCGCATTCTCAACGCCAACGCCTCCCGGTTGCCTGCGCGCGTGATGAGGTCGAAGTAACGATCTACCAGCGCTGGCGTAACCAAGCTTGGGTTGGCGTATACGTTCTTGACGCTACTTTCTACCACCGCGCGCGGCAAGACGTTTTTCATCAGCTGATTCAGTATGGGCGTGTTCGCAATTCTGAGGCCAATCGGGACGGACTTAGGTTGGAACGGGTAACCAACCGCATCGATCAGTACAAGCCGCTCGACGCGTGCTGGGTGCAACAGCGCCGCAACCCACGACACATGACCGCCCAATGAGTTACCCACCAGCACACACTTATACACGTGCAGGCTATCCAAAAACGCGATGAGCGTCTGCACATAGCTTTCAACGGAGTAATCGCCGCTGGGTGAAGGCCCCGTCAGCCCGAAGGCGGGTAGGTCGAAGCGAATCACCCGCCGTTCGCCGCTAAGCGCGCTGGCCCAGCCATCCCAGGTGTGCAAAGAGGCGCTTGTGCCATGCAGTAAGACGATGGGGAGTCCATCCTCACGGGGGCCCTCATCTCTAAAATGCAGCGGCACACCCAAGACATCAATAAACTGCGAAGGCGGCGGTGCCCAACGCACGCTAAGATCGGCCACGCTACGGTCTGCCACGCGGTTTAGCAACAGGTAGGCACCCGCTCCCGCAGACAAGAGTAACAGCAGTAACAGCAGCAGCAGAAGAAGCGACAGCAGAAGCGACAACGACACGACTCCCCGACGACAACAACAAAACGGCTGCGGGCGACGCCCGACGTGTAAAGGACAACGCCGGCAGTTTAGGAACAGACGCTATACGATGAGATATTACACCGCGACCTCGGGAGCCTAGGCCAGTCTGTTTCTTGGACCTAAGTGATTGCGCGTACCCGCTTAATGGCTAAACTGGTGACCCACTCAACGCGGGAGCGCGCCCTTGACCGACAACACCCTTCCTATCATCTGGGTAGATGCCATTTTGATCTTCACTCTCTGCGAGTGGCTTTACCTGGGCTTACGAAGCACCCGAGCACATAAGGGCTTGGGGTTTGCCGACATCAGCTGCGGACTGCTCCCGGGGTTCCTGTTGATGCTCGCGCTTCGGTTTGCGTCACCCCCTAATTTACCGCTAGAAGTATTTTTGTGTCTTGCGCTGGCGGGGGTGGCACATGCGCTAGATTTTTACCGTCGATACAGATAAGCCGCATGCTCAACCGGAGCAGCGCGGGGGCGCATTAGCCACCCACGCGAGGCCGATGGGTCTTGCGCCCCAACAGTCGTAAGCGCGAGCGGAATTCGCCTCTATCGACGTAACAGCCACGAAAGTGCCGAATACCCGTCGATGGATCAAAGGAATCGCGTCCATGCAGGATGCGCCGATTATCAAAGACCACCATCTGACCCGCCTCTAGTTTGATTGCCAGACGGTACATTGGATCGCGGGTTTTGGCCATGTAGGCGCGGTAGGCGCGGTAATAGGCCGGCATGATGTCGACTGGCATCTCAAAAACGCCTGCAATGTGTGCGTTGTATCGAATCTCGATGACCTCGCCTTTTGAGTCCAAGGTAATAACCGGTCTATGAATTCGAATATCAGCGGTATCGTCATGAAACCGGAAGGGAATGGCGACTTCGCACAGCAGACGAAACGCGTCGGGGTCTTCTGTGCGCAGATCGGCCGCCATGGCGAAACCATCCGCAAATAGCGACCCGCCGCCGGTCGCCTCATTGGCTAGGCAATGCAAGAACTGATAACCAGGGGGTACTTCTTGGTTGGGCAAGTCTGTATGTAGCGGAAGGGCTATTGAGGTGTAAGCAAGGTTGTTGGGATCAGGTTTATTGAGTACCTCAAAGGTCGTGCCGAAGTTAGTGGTACGCAAAAACCCTATCCGTTTGGCAATCTCTACGCCAGCGTCGCCGTCACCTGCGAGGCCATTGATCATCGCAATGCCATGTGCGGCGGTGTCTTGCATCCATTTGTTTAACGCCGCATCATCCACCAAGACGGCCGCCGCCGGGTGACAAGCAATGGATACAACCGCTTGACCTGTGCGCCAAAGCTGCGCCGGAATGTCGCCTAAGTCCACCTCGGCCCCGCTCAGACGGGTTGTCGCGATCAAAGCCACCGGCATGCGGCTGTTATGGCCGTCGGCGTAGGCCAGCAGCGCAGTGTCGCCCTCGAGCTGGGCGGAGACCAGCAGGGGGGTGTCATCAACTGCCAGCAAATCAAGCAAGCGCTCATGTGTGTCTGGATGCAGACCGGATGGGCAATTGTCGCGCAGCCAAATTGACGGAACGCGCGTGGTCGAAGCGTCTGCCCAAGTGACGATCAGCGCGTCTGTGCTGACCTGCAGGTTGTTTATTGTCATACGTATGGAGGCTCGTTGGATGTTGGGAAATCTAGTTATTCCGACAGTGGGCGGCGGCGTGTGGAGGTGGTTGCCATTGAGAAGCCAGAACGTCAGCAACGTCTAGACAGAACCCAAGCGCACGTTCACGGGCTTGGCATCAATCGGCGGTCAATTTCCACATGGCTCGCGCAAAACATCGCTAATGAATGTCGCTTTGCACTGTAAAAAATAGTCTTTTAAAACTACTAAATATGTATATATTATTTAAACAATAACTCCTAGGTATTATACAAGAGGGCGCGTTGACCTCTCCGCTGGTCACGGCTTAAGGGTGATACAGGCCACACACCGCGCCTATTCATAGCGACCCATACAATAGAGTTATGTTGTTTTTAATGACTATTTTTGCTAACTGAGCAGGCGGTGTTGTCTCTATTGCAATCACCCCCACCCCGGGGAAAGGCTGGTCGGCCACGCAGATGCCGCTCTAACGTACCCGATACAAATCTATTTAAAAGAAAGTGATCGTCGCATGACCCACCGCCCGCTCCCCTTGTTTGCCTTGCTTTTATCTTCATGTGCCTTGCTGCTCGTCGCCCTATCGGCGCAGGCCCATACGGGTGCGACCGGCGTTGTGAAAGACCGCATGGACCGATTCAAGGAGAGCAAGCAAACCCTTAAAGACCTCAAGGGGGCATTGGCGAACGCGGATGTCGAACGTATTGAATCGCTTTCGCAGCCGTTGATTGAGTGGTCGCAAGTGCTACCGAGCTATTTCCCTGCAGGCTCAAACGAGTCGCCAAGCGAGGCGCGTGATGCTATCTGGGAAGACTGGAAAGACTTTGAAGCCAAATCTGCGGGCTTCGAGCAAGCGGCCCGCAATCTGAATCAGGCAGCTAAAGAGCGCCAACCAGTCGCAAACTTGCAAGTGCTCTACAGCGAATTAGGCGCTTCTTGTAAAGCATGCCACAAGGCTTATAAAGACTGATTCCCGATACGGCGCGGAGTCACACCCCTTGGCGGAAATCTCATATGACTCTAGAATTAATGATCATTTGAACAACAATAACCCGCCAGACTCTTCTGCAGACGAAAGGAAAAAATGAACACGGTAAAAGATTGCCTAGGCCAAAAACCCTCTCGGGTAGTTTCAGTCAGATCTACAGACACCATTCAAAAAGCGTTGGAGCTCATGAAGGTAAACCGCGTGCGTGCGGTACTGGTTGTCGATGACGATAAGTTGGCGGGTATCGTGTCACAGGGCGACTGCGCAATCCGTGCGCTTCTCCCTGGTAAGGACGCAGCCAGTACGTTGGTAACTGAGATCATGACAGCCGACCCGATGACGGTGAAACTCGGCGATCCAATGGAATACTGCATGGGTCTCATGGCAGACAAGGGATTTCGCCACCTACCCGTCATGGGCGGCACGGCGGTGGTCGGCGTCATATCTATTGGCGACGTGGTCAAAGACATGATGGGCAAACTCAGCGAGCACGTCTCGTTCTTAGAGACCTACATCAAAGGCCACAGCGCTTAATTGTGGGCCGCGCCGCAGGGCGCATCAGCATCAAGTGCGGGTATTGCGCCCAGACTGGCTGTGGTCCTCTGGTCCTCTGGTCATTGACAAGGCTAATTCCTAGGGGCTCAAACGCCCCCTAGCTACCGCTTGCTGACGCGGGTTTCACCGTTGCCGCGCAACACGTAGACCAACTCTCCCGCAGCAAAGGGCACGTCCGCATCTTGCGTGACGGCCAACAACTCACCGCCCTCAAGGCGCACGATGATTTGCAACCCCTCTTTACGCTGGAAGGCTTTCTGCGCTTTTGTACCGGCTAAAGAACCCAGCACACCGCCTAAGACAGCGCCAGCTTGGCTATTGCGACCACCCCTATCGCCAGCACCAGAGCCGACGATAGCGCCAATCAACCCCCCTGCGACTTGTCCACCGCCGGTTTCATTGTCTTCAGGAGCAATCACAACAGCTGACACCGATTGAACAACCGCTTCCACCACAGTTAACGGTTGGCGCGACTGCTTTGCTGAGTACTCACGCCCAGAGCTTGAGCCCGTTGCGCACCCTGCAAGCACCAGTGCCGCACCAAAGAGGCACAGCACGGAGAGGTTGCGAGAAAAAAATGTGTGTGTATGCATGTGTTTCTTCCAAAAATTACCGGCTACTGTGGACTGCTGCTGCTAACTTTATCACCGCATCGTAGGCGTTATTCCCATTGGTTGACGGCATACCAGCCTAACAGGTAGCGGTGGCCGACAACACCTCTAGCACTAACAGTTTGCACTCCGACGCTTCCTCATCGATACACGGCTCTGTTCGCCATTCGTGCACGCGCACAGCGTTTGAGTGACACAGCGCTAAGATGGTTTGATCAAAACGCATCTCAGCCCAAAAGGTATCACGCACGGTAAAAACCACAAAGCCGCCTACGCGCGTGACCCGCACCAACTCGTGGAGTGCTTCCGGCTTAACGTGCGATGCCGTAAACGTACCCACACATGTGGTCAAGTCATACGCACCATCTGCCATCGCCAGCGGCTGATTCATATCCGCTTGATAGAGGTTTTGGTAAATCTGCTTTTTCCTCGCCTGCGCGAGCATACCGTCAGAAAAATCTAAACCGTCCAAGGTCTTAAAACCGTTTTCGTAAAGCAACTGCCCAACCAAGCCCGTGCCGCAACCGGCATCAAGTATGCGCACACTCGCATCACCCGCATACCGTTGCACCTGTCGCATCGCATGTTGAGGCGCAAAGTAACCCCAGGCTTGGGTTAAGTCGTGATCATACTTTTCCGCCCAGTCGCCATAGGCATCCATTAGGGCTTCGGTGGTGCTTGCGGTTAGGACGTGATCGAGAATATTGCTTCTGGGCTTCATAACTTCGTTTTATATTTAAAAGTCTGAAACAGCTCCCTGAGTCAGGGAGCTTACAAACGTGATCGAGCGTGTCGATAGATCAACACCCCTTGTAATCACGCGACAAACAGTCGCGTGCAAATTTTTGAGCCTCTTCGATCTGTCGCGGCGTCATTTCTTCGGCTAACGCATCTCTTTCCTGGGCCGCGTTAACCGCCCCGTTCACTGCGGCCAAGTTGAACCACGCATGGGCTTGTACGTGATCTTTCAAAACACTTTTTCCCTTGTGATAGTACCTTGCAAGGTTATGCTGCGCTTCTCCGAGACCTTGCTCCGCTGCCAGCCGGTACCATTTAAGCGCTTGATAATAATCTTGAGGCACGCCATAACCTTGGTGGTACATCATGCCGATATTGTTCTGAGCATATGCGTCGCCTTGCTGTGCGCTAACCAAGTACCACTTAGCCGCTTGAGCGTAATCTTGGCGCACACCCTGACCGTAAAAATACATCAAGCCGATGTTGTATTGCGCGTCTGAGCTGCCTTGCTCTGCAAAAAACATCCACCTAGAAAAGGCAGTCCGGTAGTCCTTTGCGCCATAGGCGGCACTTGCATCATCAAAACCACCCGCAAATACACCCGTGTTCATGCCAATCGCCAGCGCGATGATTACCGATCGAAGTTGCATGCGTCCCTCTCCCCTTTTTTCCGCTGATTCGAACATCATACAAAAGAGGCCCCCGTATCAAAAGAACTTGTTTAGATGACGGGGTAACTCAGTCTGTCTCACGTTCTTTGCGGATGGCATTGGTCTGCCGTTGAATCGTCCACCTACGCACCTTGCTAAGATGAAGTATGAATCGCTTCGTACGCGATGACGAACAAAACGATCTTTAGGAAATAGGACATGTCATACCAAGCCGCTCTAGCCGCTGACCTCGCGAACCACTCGCTAAGCTTTTTGATCGGCGCCGCATTGATTTTTCTCATCTCGCTAATCATCAGCAAGAAGCGAGTCGCGGAAGCGGTAACGGCTCTCAGCGCTCAAAAGGACGTGCAGTTCAAAGAAACGATCCATTCCTTAATGGAATCTCAGGATTTTTCGTGGGTTCGGAAAAAGGTTTTGTTAAAGAAAGCCGGAGTGGAATTAAGCGGGGAGTCGCATGAGGCCTCCGCAGCATTGGCAGAAGATTATTTGCTAAGGGCCTCCGCCTTGCACGAGGTTGAAGACGAGCAAGACTTGGACACCATCGCCGGCTATTACAGCGATGAAGATAGCGCTTTACACAATCGGTACATTGCTTACTTTTGGCAGTATGCGTCCTATAAATTCGCAACGACACCAACGCTGAAAGATAAGTTTCATAAAAACTTAGAAAAGTCAGCCACCCAGTTAGAGGCCAAATATATGAACTGGATCTCCAGCCAAGTCGACACACACCACCCTAAGTCGGCAACCATCGTGTTGCCGAAGAAAATTATCTCCTACACAAAAGGCAATGGAATCAAATAAGCTCTCGGTGCGCTAGGTTGCGCAGGCACGGTTTTTTAAATCGGCAAAATTTTGGAATTAAAGATCGTTACCGCTTTGTCCACTGAGTGGTCCATGTCATCAATGATAACGACCAAGCCCTGAAAAACGAAGATCACCAGCAGTTGCACGCCTAGACCGGTGAGACCAGGCGCCGCCAACATCACCAAAACAAAATAGAGGTTGGCTATCAAGCGAAGCCAATCGTAAAACGCAGGGTGGTAGCACACCTGTGTTTTAGTTAAAAACAAAGACATGCTCTGGACCAACACGGCATGAAATGGCACGTCCATACTCGGGCGTGTCTTAATCACCTCTCGAATATCCGCCAAGAGTACATTCGTTTGGGTCTTCATCGCCTCGTATGACAGCTCCTCAACGAGGTAGGCATTTAGGGACGCTCGCCACGCGTCAAACCCTGGCTTAGGGCTGTTGGCAGCCGCCTCGGCTAGCAGCAAGTTACAGTCCGCTTCTATATTACTCAACGCATCCAAGGCACTCCGGTGTAACTCCGTGATCTCTATTTGTTTGCGCTTCACAATCCCAAACGTAATGGCCAACGCGATACCAAATACCGAACCGACCGCCGAGACCGCAATCATCAGTACCGGCCGATCAAAGAAGTTGTATAGATCCCAAGGGCTTATTTGACTCACTTCAACGAACAAAACGCGCAAGCCCAGATGCGCCGCCATCACTCCAAACACCAAACTAAACACCGATGCGCCAAACACCTCACTAATGAGGTTGCTGACCCGCATCAACTTCACAACCCGCAACAAGCGCAGCAGCCGTAACAGGACAAGCGACTCCAAGTGAGCGCCTGGAATAAGGTTCAAAAATACCAGGATAACGACAGCCGATGGCAAGATGGCCAAACCATCACAAACCAAAAAAATCACTGCCCGCCAGTCACGCAAGCGCGTGACCGTGAGGCGTAGCAGGAAGTCGATGGTGAAGATAACGAAAATAACCAGTTCCACAATAAACAGCTGCACGCTATTCATCGGGAAAAGCCCTGGATACTCATCCACCAAAAACAGAAAGAAAATGGATGCCACGATGGTGGCCGAGATAAGCACCATATAGCGTTGGCCCAACGCCGTATTGGGTTGCGCGAGCTCGCGCTCTAAATCGCGAAAGTGACGCCACTTTGAACGAAATGAGAGTATTTCCGGCAGGTTGACTGACATTGATGGCTAACGATAGATAGGAACTTACACACTAAATGGTGTAACTCCACCTAACAAGTAGCCATTTGTATTACTTTAATAAATAATTAAAGAGAGCGCATGCGTTCGTAGATTACCAATTAGCCCCTAACGGGCGCGACGCTGGGTTGCTTTTCTTGCATCGTCCGCCGTACGCCGTTTGTCCACTAGGTCCTTTATGTCCCGGTAAACGCTACTTCGCCCACGGCCCTCTCTTATCTGCGCGCGCTTGGAGGTGACCACCACCCCTGAAGCGGTTGTCACCTGCATTGGCTGCACCAACTCTCCCGTGTCGGCGGAGGTGATTTCGAAACGCGGCCCCCCACGCTTTTTTAGCCAGCGGTCCGACCATTGGGCTAGGAATATCACCATAGGAAACAAGTCGTGGCCCTTCGCTGTCAGCCTGTACTCCACCGCACGACCGTCACCATCCACGGGCACCCGCGTCAAGATATCTGCGGCGACTAGCTCGGACAGCCGCGCAGTCAGCACGTTCGAGGCGACGCCCAGTTGCTCGGCGAAGTCATCAAAGCGTCTCATGCCGTTGAAGGCATTGCGGATGATGACAAATTTCCATTTATCCGCCAACTGCTCCGCAGCCTGCGCAATCGGACAGTCCATGTCAGCAAACGAGATACGTGTCATCGTGTTTTCTATGTTCCGGTTTTTAGACTCAATAAGTGCATTGTAAGTATTTAGAAGGCAGTTTTATATTACTTGCATTAAACAATCTATTTGTGTAAATTGATAAGCATCAAAGGGAACCGACGCAAATAGCAAGGAGATACACATGACAGTCATTTCACGTCGCATAGCAACGCCACTAACAGGCAAAACAGCCCTAACCATTTCACGGGCGAAGTCATTAGCAGAGATCATGGAGCGTGCAGGTGGGCGCGCACGGGTTCGCAAAGTGATCTTTGGCGATGGTACCGGCGATATTCATCTTTACGGCAGCTTCACTGATTTCACCATTGGAACAAAAGCCGTGACGGCGATGGGCAAAGACCCTGCAATGGCCGCATGGCACGCCGAACGAGAAGCCGATCCAGCAGCCCACCTGAAAGGGCCGGAGATGTACCGATGCGCTTTCGGTGAGCCATCCCAGAAACCGGTGATTCTTCAGCGCACCTACCGCATCGCGCGTCATAACGTGCCAGGCGCTTTGGCGTTAATGCCAGAGCTGCAGGGCATTGTGGGCGACACCCCTTTAATGGCGGTTCTACCAACCGTGGCCAGCGCAATGGATGAGATGCTTATCGCCTACTACTTTGATTCGGTAGAGCACTTTGGCTCCCAGCTTGATGACGTGGCCATGTCGCCCGCATTCCAGCAACTGGTTACGAAGGCCAGTAGCTATGGTGAATTGACAACGTCGCGTTTACTCGTAGCAATTGATTAACATCAAAGGAGAAGAAATGAGTTACGTAACAATCAGCAAGTGGAAAAATGACCCCGACTTCGATAGGGACGTCGCAATAGACATTGTTCAACAGAAGTATGTTTCCGCGATTTTGGCGCTTGGGGCAGAGCGTGTTTACTTTGTTGAGCTCCCTGATAACGAGGTGCGCTCTATTACCGTCTACCCAACACAAGCCATTGCTGCAGCTGCGGCAGAGAAACAGGCCGCTGTACGAACGCAAGGCGAGAAAGAACTAAGAACCCAACTGGTGGGGGTCGAGCACGGCGAGGTTTTCGCCAGTGGCCAAGCTTAGATCGCCACACCTAACCACCGGGGCCTAGGTCTAGGCCAAGAGCCCCCGTTTTGTCATGATCACTAAGGCACCGCAGAATGATAGACGTTACAACAGACTACTTTTCTACCGAGGCGGAGGCACTCGATGAGATTGCCGCCATGGGGTGGAACCCCTTGGTGCGCGACATCGTTCTTACCGAGGATGAGCCCTTGCATTGGCATGACTTTGAGTCTGTCATATTCATTGTCAGTGGCAGCATTCGCTTTGCCGACGCGCATGGTGCGGTGACCGAAGTTCAGGCCGGTAGCCGGTTCAGAGGCCTTCCAAACCTCTTACACCGCGAACTCGCGGGTTCGAATTACCGCGTGGTGTTTGGATTCAAAAATAAACGTTCTGAATTCACGATGCCGATAAATAAAGACCCCGCCCTGCTGGGCACCTAAAAGGCCTTGCCCCGCGCAGTGACTGGCCATAAGGTCTCGACCTTACCATTTCTTACGCCAACGTACCAGTCATGCAGATTGCAGGTTGGGTCGCAATGACCTGGCACCAGCTTTAGCTTGTCACCAATAGTCAGCACGTTATCCGGGTCGGCAATTACCCCGTGCTCGTCGGAGCATTTGAGGTAACGGACATCATCACGACCAAAAATAATTGGTAACCCACTATCCACCGACTGCACCTTCAACCCAGCATCACAAACCGCCATATCTGTTTTGGCATGGCTCATAACCGAGGTCAGAATAAACAGGGCGTTCTCCCACTCTCCCTGATCAAGCCGGTTACCGTCATGATCCAAAATACGCCCATAGTCCGCATCCATGAAGGCATAAGACCCGCATTGCAGCTCGTTGTAGAGGCCAGAGTTTCCCTCGAAATAATATGACCCTGTGCCGCCGCCACCAACCGTCTCACAGTAAAGATTGACCGCCTGCAATTCGCGAACAGCCTCTGACACCATGGCCAACACGGAATCGATTTGCGCTTTACGCTCGCCGTAGTCTTCAAGATGTTGCATGGCACCCTGATAGGCCTGAATGCCCGAAAATTTAAGCCCCTCTGCGGCATCAATGGCTTTGGCAATCTTGACCACATCGGCAATGGTGCTCACGCCACACCGCCCTGCGCCGCAATCAATTTCAACCAGGCATTCAATCTGCGTGTCATGCTTTACGGCGGCCGTCGATAGCTCGGCAACATTAGCCAAATCATCCACGCAACAAATAGTTCGGGCGCCTAACTTTGGCAAACGAGCCATTCGGTCGATCTTCAGGGGGTCTCGCACTTGGTTAGAGATCAACACATCTCTAACGCCGCCTCTCACAAACGCTTCGGCCTCGCTAACCTTCTGACAGGCAACACCACAACTGCCACCAAGCCGTTCTTGCAAGAGCGCCACATCCACTGACTTATGCATCTTTCCATGGATGCGATGACGTATGCCCATCTCCGCTACGATACGGCCCATTTTGGTGATGTTGCGCTCCAGCGCATTCAGGTCCAACACCAAGCACGGCGTTTGTATCTCCGCCTCATCCATTCCAATCGAAGCCGGAATGTCGTAACCAACTTCGAGGTCTTCAAGTCTTGACTGCATAGGTATCTTTGACTCCAGTGGTCTCGCCAAGGCGGGCCGTTCAGTTTGAGATGACAGGCTTCTCCGGACGCAAACCGACCTTTAAAGCTAACGCTCAGCGCTTATGGTGATCGGCTTGCATACGCTCGTGCACAGCCTGCATTCCCCGCGCGCTCATATCACTGACCTCTGCGGCGTGAGCCTGCAACAAGGCCACTACGTTTGCATCTGTTGACGTCTGAATCACGACCACCCCTGTCGCCGACATCTCAATGCGCGTGGCAATAACATCGGCGTGCTTAAATAACGCTGTTAGTGTTGGGCTCTGTATCACCACCTCCGGGTCGCGCCCGTTTTGGAAACGGGCCAGCATCAACACCACATGGCTCAGTAGCTTGCTGCGCAAGGCGGCATCGTCGGTTTCTGTGACCGTGCGAATACCGTCAGGCAAGTTATCGACCGTACGGCGCAGCGCCTTGTGTTGCGTAAACAAGGCCTTGAGGTCACTGACTTCCGTGGGCGTCGTGTCCTTGCCGTTGAGCCCCGGCATATTAACCTCATCATGCTCTCCCATGGCATGAGCATCTTTTTTCCCAGCCATGTGGGCCCTATGCATGCGGTCATGCATACTTTCCGCCCAGACGCCACCAACGGCTGTGACGAGAGAGAGGGCCAGTGCCATCAGAATAGACTTGCGCATAATTAACCCGATCAAGCGGCGTTTTTTTGTAAATGTGACAATGACGGCATTGTACGTATCAGCGCGTCACTAGGCTACAAAAGTCCGTACGCCACGATGGCATTTGAGCGCGCTGCCTGTGGGAATTGTTGGATTGACTATCAAGCCCACCCGCTTCGGGTCGATCTATAAAGTTGGTATTACGAGGGGTTTGCTTCACCATGCAATTGAAAGAGCGTTTTTCTATGGGTTATCGCGTCCTAACAGGCGCGATGCTTGCTTTAGTGTGGCTGCTGCATGGGGTAACGCATGCACAGACAGCCCCCAAACCGCCCGCCAGTTTTCCCGCCGCCTATCTAAGCGTCGGCCAAGGCAGTGTGTCCGAGCCCCTAATTAACGAGATCACGGGTAGTTACAGCTACTACAAGCGCATACGTGTAGACGGTGAAGAGGATCGCAGCTCCCAAATTGTTCTTGACATCGCCAGAGTCTCGAGCACGGTATTGTTTGCCCAACTGTCCGTGCCCTTCCGCAACGCGCTGATGTGCGAGTACCGAGGGGTGTTCGAATACAAAACCAACGGCGAATTCATTGCCATTGACGACATCAAGGACCCCAACAGTTGCGTCATGCAACTAAAGGTCAACAGCAACTCGCTTGTGCTGATCGATGAATCGATTGACCACAAGCGCTGCACGGTAAAAGCGCGGTGCTACCCCGACGGCTCGGTTGATCGCCTGTATTTTTCGCGGCACATCAAAGAAAAAGTTACCTCGCTTAGCAGCATTCTTGTTTCCGACGAATACAAGGCGGAAAAAGATCGTTTTCGCGCGCAGTTCAATCGCTAACTTAGCGCGCGGCAGCGGTGGTTACGCGCTTCAAACGGTGCGAAAATAGGGTACTCAAGCCCGTGCCAGACGCACCTAGCCCCCCTACCTTATCGCGCGCATGCACACCTCTGAACAACCTGTACTCCGCGACTTGGTTTTAGTCGGCGGCGGCCACAGCCATGTGGGCGTGCTTGGTATGTTGGCAATGCACCCAGAGCCCGGCGTTCGCGTAACGGTTATTTGCACCGATATCGATACGCCCTACTCTGGCATGTTGCCTGGCTATATTGCGGGCCACTACCCCTTCGAGGCGGTGCACATAGACCTTGCGCGTCTGTGCGTGCACGCGGGCGCACGGTTCTACCACAGCAAGGTGACGTACATTGACCGCGATAGCCAGCAAGTCATTTGCGATAACCGCCCGCCAGTGCCCTACGACTTGCTGTCCATTAACATCGGCTCCACCCCCCAGCTAGACCAGGTAACAGGCGCCAAGGCTTTGGCTGCGCCAGTAAAGCCCATTGCCAGTTTTAACCGGCGGTGGCTGTCCTTATTAGAAACAGTCACCCAGTGGGCGACCCAGCGCGGACGCATGACCATTGCCGTGGTTGGCGGTGGTGCGGGTGGTGTTGAGTTGCTGCTGGCCATGCAACACCGTCTACAAAAAGAGGTGACCGCTGCAGGGCGTAACCCAGCCGACTTACAGTTTGTGCTGCTCACAGCCGGGCGCACCATACTGCCCACACACAACGCCCACGTGCAGGCGCAGTTCATGCGCGTATTACGCCAGCGAAACGTAACCGTGCACCTCAACACCGAGGTGGTCGCCCTCTCCCACGGTTGCCTACACACCAAAGATGGCCGTACCTACGATGCAGACGAGACCATGTGGGTGACGCAAGCCGGTGGCCCCGCTTGGCTCAAAAACACCGGTCTCTCACTGGACAGCAATGGCTTTATTCAAGTCAACGACTGCCTGCAAACACTAAGCGATCCCGCTATTTTTGCAGCCGGCGATATCGCCGCCTTCACGCCGCAGCCGCTGGAGAAAGCAGGCGTGTTTGCGGTGCGCATGGCCAAGCCCCTCACCGAAAATTTGCGGCGAGCCTTCCAAGGCCGGGCTTTAAAGCCTTACCGCCCTCAGCGCACCTGGTTGGCCTTGATTTCAACAGGTGACACCTACGCCGTCGCCTCAAGAGGCCGTTGGCATTTTTCGGGCGCATGGGTCTGGCGATGGAAAGATGCCATTGACCGCCGCTTTATGCGCCGCTTCACCGACTTGCCGTCCATGGCGCCTACAACGGGCGGCGACGGGTGGACCAAGCTGCCACATTGGTTGCGCCCCGTGTCCGCTACGCGCACCCACGTGGCGCTAAACGCCGAAGAGTCATTGGAAGCCATTGCCGCACAAGCCATGCGCTGTGGCGGTTGCGGCGCTAAAGTAGGCGCCAACGTGTTATCGCGCGCCCTTAGCCACTTGCGTCCCCACCCCAACGACGATGTCCTTATTGGCCTGCAGTCGCCAGACGATGCCGCGGTGGTGCGTATCCCGCAGGGCAAGGCAATGGTGCACAGTGTGGACTTCTTTCGGGCGTTTATTGACGACCCCTACGTATTTGGCAAAGTTGCCGCCAACCACGCTTTAGGCGACATCTTTGCCATGGGGGCGACGCCGCACACCGCAACCGCCATCGCCACGGTGCCACCCGGGTTAGAGAAGAAGGTAGAGGCGCTACTCAGCGAGATGATGGGCGGCGCACTCGAGGTGCTCAACGCGGCGGGTTGTACCCTTGTGGGCGGGCATACGGGTGAGGGCAAGGAGCTGGCTTTGGGCTTCGCCATGAACGGTTTGGTCGATGCCGACATGGCCAACGTGATGCGCAAAGGCGGTATGCAAGTGGGCGATGCCATCGTCTTAACCAAAGCCATTGGCACGGGGACCTTGTTTGCGGCCCATGCCCAACTAGCGGCAAAAGGTGTGTGGGTGGATGCGGCCTTGCAGTCCATGCAGCGCTCTAACCAAGCAGGCGCTGCGGTGTTGCACGCGCACGGTGCCACGAGTTGTACCGACGTTACCGGCTTTGGCTTGCTTGGCCACTTGGTCGAAATGACCAAAGCGGCGGACAGGGGGGCGCAGATTCAACTGCAGGCCATCCCGCTTTTGTCGGGAGCGGTCGCCTGCGTGGAAGCGGGCATTTTTAGCTCACTGCAATCAGCCAATGTCCGTTTGCGCAGGGCCCTGCAAAACGCGGATGCCTTCGTCAGCGATGCGCGCTACCCCTTGTTGTTCGACCCGCAGACCGCAGGCGGCCTGCTAGCGTCCATACCCGCAGACCAAGCTGACGACTGTATTCACGCTTTGCACGCCGCGGGCTACGACGACAGCGCCATCATTGGCTACGTTACCGAGGCCCTCGGGGCAGACAACGTCTACGTGACACTGACACTGTAGGCTAGCCTCGGCGCCAATCGTGGTAGCGCCCAGCCCACTGCAATAAACGGGGCGACACATGGGCACGCTTCCACGCACCGGCGGCGTACTTGTTGGCCTCTGCGCGAGTGGGGTAGGTGTGTATGGTGGCCAAGATTTTATTGAGCCCCAACCCATGCTTCATCGCCAGCACGTACTCTGCAATCAGCTCACCCGCTTGGCCACCCACGATGGTGACACCCAAGATACGGTCACTGCCCTTGGCGGTCAAGACCTTCACAAATCCCATGGTCTCGCTGTCTGCGATGGCACGGTCTAAGTCGTCTAGCGGGTAGCGCGTCACCTCATGCGCCACCCCTTGCGCCGTCGCCTCTTGTTCATTGAGGCCAACCCGCGCCACCTCGGGGTCAACGAAGGTCACCCACGGTATAACGCGGTAGTCGGTTTTGAACATTTTCAAATCACCAAACAAGGCATTCACGGTGGCGTACCACGCCTGATGCGATGCGGTATGGGTAAATTGATACGGCCCCGCCACATCGCCGGCAGCATAAATGTTGGGGTAAATGGTTTGCAAATAGTCGTTGGTGTCCACCGTACGATGCGTCGGTATACCCAAGGTTTCCAAGCCATAGTCACTCAAACGCGCCACCCGACCAACCGCACAAATAAGCGCGTCGAAGGGAATGCGTTTGGTTTCTACCCCCTGCTCACTTTTCTCCGTTTGCTCAGTTCGCTCCGCCTCCACCACCAACCACTTCTCACGGGAGTCCGCACCGCCGTCTTGCTCACAGCGCAAGGCCTTGTGTCCCGTCAACACCGTCACGCCATCGGCGGTCAGTGCACCTGCGACTACCTCGGATACGTCGGCATCCTCACGTACCAAGAGGCGGCTACCCATTTCAACTTGCGTCACCGATGCGCCCAAGCGGGCGAAACTTTGTGCCAGCTCACAGCCAATCGGCCCACCACCCAAAACAACAATGCGCTTGGGAATGGTTTCCATCGCCGCGAAGGCATCCCATAAGGTATCCGAGGTTAAGCACCCCACAGTCTCTATCCCGGGCAACGGCGGTATGAATGGCTTGGCTCCCGCCGCAATCACCGTGCTTCGCGTGGTCAGGTGTTGCAGGCGGCCATCCGGGTGGGTGATGCAAACCGTCCACGGGTTAATAAGTTGCGCATGGCCTTTGATTACCTCAACACCCAACGCGGTGTAGCGCTCTACACTGTCGTGGGGCGCGATGGCGCTAATGACGGCGTGCACCCGCGCCATGACCGCCTTGAAACTAAATTCCGGCGCCACATCGGCCAGCCCATAGACCGAGGCGTGGCGCATTTGGCTCGCTACTTTGGCGCTTTTAATCAAGGCCTTGCTTGGGACACATCCAAAATTAAGACAGTCACCGCCCATCTCCTTGGCCTCAATCAGGGTCACCTTGGCCTTTACCGCGGCGCCGATGTAGGCAGACACCAGTCCGGCAGCGCCGCCACCAATGACGATGAGATTGCGGTCAAAGGTTTGGGGACGCTGTGACTCCCAACGGGCATATAGCTGACGCCGCTGCCAGCGCGTGAGTGCCCACCGCAGCAAAAATGGCAAAAACGCCAAGATGACAAGCGAACCCGACACCACCGGCGACAACAGATCGGATACGTCCGTTATCGCAGCCAAGTGCTTACCCGCGTTCACATACGCCATGGTGCCAATGAGCATGCCGACTTGACTCACCCAGAAGAATGTCCAGAGTTTGATGCGCGTGAGCCCCATGGACAAGTTCAATAAAAAGAACGGAACGATGGGGAGCAATCGCAAGGAGAACAGATAAAACGCACCGTCTTTTTCTAGCCCCGCTTGCAAAGAGGCCAAGCGACTCCCCCATCGCGCCTCCACCCAATCACGCAGCAAGTAACGGGCGCTCAACATCGCCAAGGTCGCCCCGATGGTTGAAGCGAACGAGACAATCACCAAGCCCCAACCAAACCCAAACACGGCGCCTGCCACCAAAGTAAGCAACGTCGCCCCTGGCAGCGACAGCGCCGTCGCCCCAATGTAGAGCAAGCTAAAAACAGCAATGAACGCAAAGGGTGATGCCGCATAACGCGCCGTCAATTGCGCTTGACTGGCCTGCAAACTAGCCAGGCTTAAGGCATCTCCAGCAACGATAACCACAACGAACAAGGCGGCCACGACGCCTGCCGTGATCCAAATTTTTCTCATGTCTTGTCCTCTAGGGTGGGTTGAAAAGTTTTGATGCCGGTCGCAATCCGTGTACCCGTGGTCAGCACGCACAACGCAGAGAAGACATAAGCGATAACAGGGAAAGCGCTGGGGAAAATGCACATCAACACAAACGCGAGCAAGGTCTCACCGCCCTCGGTCAAGCCACCCAAGAAATAAATTCCTTTTTGCAGTGCACCGGTCGGCGCCAAGGCGCGCTCCTTGGCTAAGATGGCATAGGCCAAAAAGCTCGTTCCTGTGCCGATAAAGCTCGCAAGTAAAACGGCGGCAGGCAAGGCATTGGTGTCAGGCGATGCCACCGCAAACCCCAGCGGTAGACACGCATAAAAGATGAAGTCCAGCGTGATATCTAAAAACCGGCCACGGTCTGTGGGTCTATCCAACCGGGCCAATGCGCCGTCAAGTCCGTCGCACAAGCGTGACAACAACAGCAAGGCCAAACCCCACAAGAACGCTTGCACCGCAATGGCAAGGGCGGCACCAACGCCTAGCCCAAAACCCAGCCATGTGACGGTGTCGGCCTGCACACCCAACGTCTGCAATCGCTCCGCTACGTGGCGAAAAACAGGCGTTAACCGCGCCTGCAAATAGTTATCCAACATGTGTGGCCTCTCGCTGTAAGGTGTGCACGCGACCGCTGGCGGGTATGTCGCGACGGTCGTGGGTAACGAGCACCGCAGGAATACCGCGTGCATTCACCTGCGCATATACCCACGCACGCATTTGGGCGCGCAAGGTCTCATCCAGTTGGGCGAACGGCTCGTCCAGCAAAATGGCTTTGGGCTTGGCGAGCAATGCCCGCATGATGGCAACGCGGGCACGCTGGCCACCCGATAAGGTCCCCGGGTCGCGATCCCCAAAATCTGCTAGTTCAATCTCGGTCAACGCGGCCTGAATGGTCGCCGCCCGTTCGACCCGTGGCATACGCTGGGGCACCGCAAACAGCAGGTTCTCCGCCACCGTCATGTGCGCAAATAGCAGGGCCTCTTGATACACCAAGCCAATGCCTCGTTGATGTGCGGGCAAGTGCGTGATGACCTGCGAGTGAAGTCGAACGTCCCCCACAAAGGTGAGCGGCTCTAGGTCGACAGACACGTTGCCCAGCGTGCCGGCGATAGCCGCCAGCAACGAGCTTTTCCCAGAGCCGCTAGGCCCCATGATGGTGAGCACCTCACCCGGCGCCACCGAAAACGCATCGTCACGTATCCAAGTGCGCGCGCCCTGCCCCAAGGAGACGGTGTTCACCTGAAGACCTTGGGTTGTCATGAGGCCGATCTCGCAAATTGGCGCGGTCGTCCCATCACGCTGGCAAGCCAAAAAATAGCAATGGGCAGCAGCATTTGCAACGCCGCATACGCGCTCATAAAGGTGCGTTGCCCGTTGGCGGCAAGCGTCACAGCCTCTGTTGTGACGGTATCGAACCGCCCGGCGCCCACGTACAACGTGGGCAGGTATTGCGCCACGCTAACGGCAAACCCGATTGCCCAAGCGGCCATCAGCGCAGGCATCAGTTGCGGCCACTTCACGGCAAACAAGTACGCCCACCGCGATCTGCCAAGGCTGGCCGCTACGGCTCCTTGGCGCGCATCCACTGATTGATAGGCAGGCTCTAGTGCCAACAAAACATAAGGCAAGACCATCACTGCATGCGCACCAATCAAGCCCAACCATTGCCCCTCTAAACGAACAAACAAGGCGACGCTATATAGGCCGATGACCCACACAATAGCGGGCAACACCATCGGTAACAACAACCACGGACGTAGCGCAACGTGCCATGCGCGTGGCGCCAACTCAAGCCACGCCATGCACCACGCCATACAAAATGTGGCCGATGCGAGCGCAAGCGCGAAGGTATTCCATAAGGTCGCCGTACTGCGCCCAACTTGTTGCCACGCGCCCATCGTCCACTGCGCTGGCCATACATGGGGAAACGGCCACAGACCCGACACGCTGCCAACCGCGAGCGCAAACCATGACAGCAGGTAAGCAACGAGCAAAGCAGCCCATAACCCATACGAGTGGGCATAGCGCTTCGCGCGGACAGTCCAACGGGGTGGCACACCGTGGGCTGACGTTGCGAGCGACACCGGCGTTGTCAAAGGCGGCCATTGCACCACTGCCATCGTGCCACGCACCAACAACCAGCGCGTGGCGCGCCCATACATGATCAGCGCGGCCATCAACGCGACACACCCCGTCAGCACACCAGCGGCCACCGCCCCCATGGCTTGTTGCGCCACGTTGGCATCGCCCAACCATTGCCAAGACAAAACGGCGAAGGTCGGCGGCGTGGTCGGCCCCAAAATCAATGCCATATCCACTACCCCTAAGCCATAGGCGACCACGGCCAGCAGGGGCCATCTCAGGGTCAGCGCAAGTTGTGGCCAGACCACCCGTGCAAACGCGGCGCTAGGCGGATAGCCTAGTGTCTGCGCCAGTCCATACTCCGATTGCCAGCGGCGGCGGATGTCGTCACGGCGCAGTTGTGTCGCGCCAATCCACAACAAAAACGGTACCTCTTTGAGCCACAACGCCAATATGAGACCGAGGCCCCACGGGTCTTGCGTGGTTGACCAATCTGGCGGCGATTGAAAGCCTGTCAATGTGGGTGAAACCAGACGTAACAGCCAACCCGATGGCGACAACCACAACACGAGTGCAATCGCCATCGCGGCATGGGGTGTTGCCAACAGAGCGGGTAGGTGTTGCATCCAACGCATCAAAGTCTGATGGACGAAACCAATCGCGAGTAAGCGCGCCGCCGTTAGCCATGCCAAGACCCCGGAGACCAACGCAGTCCAAACAGACAGGGCCAGCGCCGAGCGAGCTTGCGGCTGCTGCCACAACGCGTGCAGAGCCGCGCTGTCAAGTGCTTGCCCTGCGACCGCGAACAGCGCCCAGGCAATTGGTACGCTGACGATGAGCGCGAAGAAAATAACCGCTAACCGATGAGACACGCTACGACGCGCAGTCAGTGAGAGGTTCGCTAACAGCATGACTGGGGATCGGGTGCTCGCACCATGTTACTGACCGTAGCGACGAATCCACTCCGCCTCAATGGCCTCAACCCAAGACGCGTGCGGTTCTTGCAACGTGGGGACGGTGCGGCCCAACTGGCCTGGCTGCAAGGCACCGGAGAAACGGGCTTGGTCTGCGGCACTCAGACGAGCCACATCCAGCACGGTGGGATCACCCCACACTGAAATATCCGCCTTGCGGGCTTGGGCCAATGGCGATAACAAGAAGTTGGCGACCACCTTGGCAGCAGCCTTGCTCGGCGCGTTGTACGGCATCGTGACGAAATGGGTGTTACCAATCGTGCCGTTCTCAAACTGCCAACTCTGTACGGTGGCCGGTAGGCGTTTGGCCGTGATTTCGTTGGCCGCTTGATTGGGGTTAAAGCTGATGCCTATCCATAGCGCCCCGTCGCCCACCATTTGTGTCATCGCAGCCGCGCTCTGAGGAAACTGCTTTCCGCCACGCCATAGATGGGGGTGTAAGGCATCCAAAAATACCCACAATGCCTGCGTCTGCGCCTTAAAGGTGTCTGCATTCACCGGTTGAGAGAGTACACGCGCATCGGCGGCAAACTCAATAAGCGCCTGCTTGATGAAGGTGGTGCCGTGGAAGTCGGGGACCCGTGGGTAGGTTGAACGACCCGGGTTTGCTTGGGCAAATGTCAACCACTCCGCCATGCTTTGAGGCGGAGTAGCCACGCGGGCCCGGTCGGCAAAAAACGTGAGTTGCGCCATGCCCCAGGGCGACTCTAAGCCATCGGTTGGTTCTGAGAAATCCCTGAGTGTGCTGGGCTTCTTAACCGTATCTACCCATTGAAAATGGGGTAACGCGGTTGCAAATGGCGGCGCCAATAGGCCCTCGCGCTTCATCGCTGCGAAGTTTTCGCCGTTAATCCATAGCAGATCAACCGTGCCACCTTGCTCGCCGCGACCCGCCTGCTTTTCAGTGCGAATGCGCTTCACCACGTCGGCGGCATCGCTTATTTTTACGTGCTGGAGGGTGATACCGTGCTCACGTTTCACCGTTTCAGCGACCCAGTCTATGTAGGCATTGATAGGCTGGCTACCCGCCCACGCATTGAAGTAAACCGTTTGACCGCGCGCGGTCTGCTCCACCGTAGCCCAGTCGGCTGGCGATGGTGATGGTGATGGTGATGGTGATGGCGACGACGTTTGCGCGTGCGCAGCACCCAGCGTGAGCAAGGGCGTCATACACAGCAAAACCAATACGCGACTGGCTTGCCGAACACGTGATGAGATAAAAGTAAATAGTCGCATGATGCTCCGGCGATAGCCCGAGACCTTGGGCAGTTGTAGGACGCGTGCACCGAATATGATGACGCCTTTTATAATCCATTATAGTTACATTACTGGTGCTCAACTCATGGGACACCCGCAAAACCCACATTGGCGGTACCGGTAAAGGCAACAAAAAAGGCGCCTTAGCGCCTTTGTTGCAAACCACTCAACCCTATCAAGCCATGCCGGGGTTATTCGCCATGTTTTTGACAGTCGGCATGTTTAGCTTGCGCGCCTTGATGGTTTTTTCGCTCTTGAGGTAGGTCTCCATCACGTCCCAAATAGGCTCACCCTGCACGCCCTCTGCAACGGGAGCCCAGCCGGCGACCTTATAGGCTTTACCCGCATCCACGGATTTGCCATTGAGGCGCATATCGCTAATGCGATTGCCAGAGGCGGCCAAGGGATCGCAGGTGTATTCCAAGCCACCCACACGCACCATGTCCCCGCCCTGCTGGTAGTAAGGGTCTGGGTTGAAGAGGTTGTCGCACACGTCCTCCAATATGGTTTTGATGTTGGCACCCGTCAGGTTGCTCACAGTGGTGGCGGGGTAAGTTATCGCCACTTGATCCATCAGATGATCACGCGTGATGGCCTGCCCTGGCAAAATCGTAGTGCCCCAGCGGAAGCCGGGTGAGAACGCGATTTCAGCGTCCTTCACCGCCATCAGCCCATCAACAATTAATTGGTCCCACGACCCATTAAAGTTACCGCGGCGATACAGCAAGCCTTCACTGATAGCGAGTGTCTCGCTAAGCTTGGCCTCATAGGGTGCACGGGCCTTGTTAATGTAAGCGGCCATCTCAGCATCCGCTGGCAGCAGATTGGCGAATATGGGCATGAGCTTATAGCGGAAGTCACGCACTTTGCCGCCCTGCACATCAAAGTCCAAGACCCCTAAGAACTTAGAGTTAGACCCCGCATTGGTCACCAGCGTCTTGCCCCCACCGTTGGTCACAATAACCGGCGCCGGTACGCCGTCATGGGTGTGGCCACCCATGATGGCGTCAATACCCGTGACACGCGAGGCCATCTTGATATCAACGTCCATGCCGTTATGTGACAACACCACCACCACTTGTGCGCCCTCACCACGCGCCTTATCGACCATCATTTGCATGTGGTCGTCTTTGATGCCAAACGTCCAATCAGGCACCATGTAGCGCGGGTTGGCAATCGGGGTGTACGGAAAGGCTTGTCCAATCACAGCGACCGATACGCCGTTCATTTCACGCATCACATAGGGCTTGAAGACCTGGTCCTCAAAGTCAGATGTGTGGACATTTTGGGCAAGAAATTCGATGCTACCTGCAAAATCTTTTTCAATGATTTCATTCACACGCTCGGCACCCAAGGTGAACTCCCAGTGTGGAGTCATGAGATTAACGCCCAGCAGTTTGCAGGCGTCCACCATGTCTTGGCCCTTGGTCCACAGCGCGGTCGCAGAACCCTGCCAGGTATCACCACCATCGAGTAACAGCGCATGCGGGCGGCTGGCACGCACTTGTTTCACCAAGGTCGCCAGATGCGCAAAGCCACCGACTTTGCCGTAGGTTTGCGCCGCTTGCTCAAAGTTTAGATAGGTGAAGGCGTGCGCTGCGGGCGTCCCTGGCGCAATCTTGAAATACTTCAGCAGGTTCTCACCGACCAAGTGCGGCGGGCGTCCGATGGCCTCTGAGACACCCAGATTCACACTGGGTTCGCGGAAGTAAATAGGGTTTAACTGCGCATGGCAGTCGGTGAAGTGCATAAAGCTGACATTGCCGAACGCTGGCAACTCATAGAGCTTTTGGGCCGCGGCCATGTCACCCGCCAAAACCTCTTTTTGGCCCAGAGCCATACCGCCCGCACTGGCCACTGCCAACACTTGCAAAAATTCACGACGCCCGATACTCATACAAATATCCCTTAGTAATTGACTACTGATATTTAAAAATAAAAAGAAGTCGGGTACACAGGCCCGACGACATACCGAAAAGCGGGTGGCCGCAAGGGCTGGCCTGAGCCTTGCCCTGCAGACACCCGGTTTTTCTCAGTACTGACCACCCATTATTGGTTCACAGGGGACTGTGGGTCCAACAACAGTGCCATCACGTCTTTAATCTGGGCTTCGGTCAGGATACCGTTGTGGCCCACGCGTGGCATATTCGAACACGCATTGTAGGCGCGTGCATTCCACAACTTGCCCCATGTGTACTCAACCACGGCTTTCGCAGCGGGGCTATTGGGATCGGTCACACCACGCAACTTGCCGTAGTTGTACAAGCTTGGGCCCAAGGTACCGTAGGAGACCTCTTCCTTGCTGATCTGGTGACAGTTGTAGCAGTTACCGCCATTGACGCGGTCAGCCTTGTCTTTCCATGTCAGGCCCTTGCCGCTTTGAGCAATTTTCTCGCCTTTGGCGTGGTCACCTAAGAACTTCCCGTCGGTCGGCCACTGGATGGTTTTCAATTGCGCGGCCTCAATGGCGGCAGCCACATCAGCGGCTAGCGGCTTACCCGCAACGTTCGCCGCACTGCACAGGCGGTTGGCTTCGTCTTGTTGTAAGCGTTCGACCTTGGCGATGCCTTTGCTTTGAAAAGAATTGGCGGTAATTTCCGCAGTCAATTTATCGGCATCTGCGCTGGAAATGCTGGTTGACATACAACCGGCAAGCACCAGCGTCGCACCAACGAGGGCGAAAGGAATAATTTTTTTCATGTTGCGTTCTCCTTAGCGCTTGATAGCAGGTGCGATGCTCTTGGCATCCTTGGCATTGACGCCCATGTAGACCCCTAACGCAATGGTTGCATCACTTGCGAACTTAGGCTCAGGGAAACGCTGCTGGCGGTAGCAATCGTTTAAGCGCTTTTGCATGGGCCACATCTGACCGTTACCCACGCGGTACGCAGGCCATGCGGCAAAACCAATGCCGTCGCCTGGGTTGCCGGTGAGATTGGGCAGGCCTTGCAAGCGAATGCGCTTGTTATCTTCGGCGTGGCAGGTTGCGCACGCGAAGTCATGTGGTCCTGAACGCATGAAGAAGAGGCGCTTGCCGACTTCGTACATTTCGCGCTCTTTTTGGTGGTCCTGGGGCACGTTGATCTTCAGCTCGCGAGAGGCACCCGCCACATAGGTCGCCATGTCACGAACGTTCGCTTGCTCGCCCTTGGCGTAGCCTGTCTTCAGGATTTTGGCTTCATCAAAGCCCTGCAAACTCACCATGCAAGTGACAATGCGCGACTCCAAGTCTTGCACGCGGCCGGTATCCGCAAAGTAGCGCGGCAACTCGACGAATGCCGCAGCCACAACCCCGGGACCTTTACCGAGGTCGCATTTTTCCATCGTCGCGTTTTTGGGACCGCGTGGGGTCGTCCAAAGCTCTTCACCCGACATCTCAAACAACTCAGCGGGGTTGCCGTCTTGCAGCATTTCTCGGTATTGCGCGATGCCCGCTTCCACGTCGTTGGCATGCGCCAGCCCCATGACGCTGGACGCTAGTACGGCAACCAAAGCCAATTTGCGTTTCATATGTATGTCTCCGTTAGGGATAAAAAAAGGTCGAATCGCTTCGACCTATGGCAATGTGCATCGATCAGGAGATCGTGACCTCGTCCGTGCGGGAATCGCCTTTGTTGTCTTTCCAGCTGATCGCAAGCTTTTCACCCGCTGCACCGCCTTTGAAGGTAAAGGCCAAGAACGGATTCTGAGAAACCGCTGAGCCCCACTGGGCAGTCAACACGGTTTTTCCATTGTGGCTCGCGGTCACATCTGTAATGTGATGCGCAGGGATGCGGTTGCCAGAGCTGTCCTTGCGCTGGCCACCCTCCATGATGTGCGCCATCAAGGCACGTACGGTTGTCTCACCATTTGCCGCTTTTGCGCGGATTCGCATTGGTTTTCCCATTTGTCTACTCCCAGAAAATGTCTATCAGTAATTAAAAAGATGCAGGGGTGGTATCAACCGCCGCAACCGCCCAACGTTACTTTTGTCTCTTTAGAGGCGGCGTACAGCTCGCCGCCCGCCTTGACAACGACAGTCACTTGCGTGCTGGTGCCCATCTTGACGCGCGTCTTCACTTCAGGGTCTGTGCCTTCTGGAAAGCTAAAGGACGCAGCCAATGGGTAGGGGTTCTTTTCAACGAAGAACCACATATCGGTTGTATTGGGGATTTTGCTTGTAGCGCCCACAGGTACCACCGCACCGTTTTCAGCGATGTCTGGCGTATTGACAGCGATGTCGGCGCTGGTCGTGGGGGTACCGCCCAAAGAGGCAATTGCATCGGCAAAACTCTTGGTCGCGAATCCTGGACGCGCATCGGCAGCAATGGCCTGCGCTTGGGTGATGATGCCCAAGGATACCAACGTACCCAGCACCCCGGTGGTTTTGATCACTTGACGACGTGTCGTGTTCATACTAGCTCCTTAAAAATTGGTTTGGAACACAAGGTTAAAAATCCAAATAGCCCGCTATGTTAATCGCAGCCTTATGACGCCGAGAAATACGCTGACTATTTATGCACATACCGGTTGCTACCTTTAGTTGGGTGCGCCGGCCAAAATCCATTCGGCAAGTAGCGTGGCATCCGCGGGCGTCAAACGCCCCTGTGCGGGCATGGGGATAGGCCCCCACTTACCGGCACCGCCTGCTCGGATGCTGGCCGCCAACGTCGCGACATCCCCGCCTTTGTACTTATCAGCAACGGCCTTGAAGGCAGGCCCGACTAACTTTCTATCAACCGCATGGCAACCCATGCAGGCATTGGCTTGCATGAGTTGCTTGGCCTTACCCGCATCAACGGCCAACGCAGAGCTACTTGCTAAGACGGTGACGGTGAGCGCAACAGCGCTAACAATGTTGTTCCATTCATTCATAACAGTTATCTTATATCTAGGGCTGTGTTTGCCCACTAGGGTTGTTACGTAGAGAGCTTATTTATTTCGCACCTTGTGCGATCCAGTCAGCAATCGCGGCCACCTCAGCGTCCGTCAGTTGCGCTTGCGCGGGCATGGGGACGGCGCCCCACACGCCAGAGCCGCCTTGCTTTATCTTTCCGGCCAAGTACACCGTTGCATCCGCTTGGTTGGCGTACTTGTCGGCAATTTCCGCAAAACCTGGTCCAACCAGTTTCGCCTTCATGCCGTGGCATGCCGTACAGGAGTTACTCGCGAGCAAGGCCTTCATATCCACCTGCTTAGGCGCCTGCGACGCGACCGCACCACCGGTTACCTTTGCCCGCGCAGCGGTCAGTGTCAGCGGTGCGGGCTCCGTAGTTACCGATCCCCGTACGGGGCCGACCAGACGGTTTTGCTCGAAGATATTGCCATGGGCATCGCGCGCAAAATCGGGGAGAAAAGAACCCAACGTGACTTCTGTTGCACAGTTCGTCATGCACGCCACGTTTTGCACATCGCCCTTGCCCTTCACGTCCCACAGGGGCTTATATACCGTCATACCATTGCGGTTAGGCATGCGTTTTTGCACATCCGCTATGTTCTGATCTGACAGCACGTAGTCGCTGGGTACCACCTCGGCTAAATTCAAAATGTATGCGGTCACCGCATAGACCTCATCGGCGCTCAACGACTTAGGCGCGTTCCACGGCATGGCACGGTTAATGTAATCCCACAAGGTTGAGACGGTCGCCACTTTCATCATGGTGCTGCGCTGTGGATAATTTTTACCTGGCAACAAATTGGCCACGTTGCCTGTCTCAATGTCTTTGGCGGTTGTACCGCCAACGATGGGAGTAAACACCTCGTTAGACTCGCCAAACACACCGTGACAACTGGCGCATTTAGCCTCCCACACCTCGACACCTTGGTCCACGGACCCTGCTCCAACGGGCAGTCCCTTGAAGTCAGGACGTACATCGATATCCCATGCGGCAATTTCGGCCGGCTTCGCATCGCGTCCGATGTCATGCCATGGCTTTTCAGCCCGCACATGACCAACGGCCAAGAGACTCAATGCCAGAGCGGCGACCAACGGTGCGCGGCGCGTGCGCTCTGTTTTATGGAAAAGTGACTTCATATTAATACACCTGAACATTAGAGACCTCACCGTTCTCGGTGATCTTCCATGACTGAATCGCGTTGTTGTGATAAACCGAGCGCGTGCCCCGCACAGCGCGCAGTTGGTTGATTTTGGGCTGTACATAACCGGTGCTGTCTATGGCGCGGCTCTGAATGATGGCGGGCTTGCCGTCCCAGACCCAATCGATGTTGAAACGCGTGAGTGCCTTGCTAAGCACCGGGCCTTCCATGCGCGCCGTGCGCCAATTGCGCCCACCGTCAACGGAGACATCCACGCGCTTAACGCTGCCGCGGCCAGACCAAGCCAAACCCGAGATGTTGTAGTAGCCCTGATCCAACAGGGTTTGACCACCGGAAGGCGTGGTGATCACGCTCTTACACTCCTGAATCGATGTGTACTGGCGATGCTGCCCATCGGGCTGCAAATCAATATAGTGAATCGCCTCATCTTTGGTTGCATAGGGCTTGTCCCCGACCTCGATGCGTCGCAAATACTTGACCCAACTAACGCCTTGCACGCCAGGGACCACCAGTCGCAAGGGGTAGCCATTTTCAGGTCGCAGCATCTCGCCGTTCATACCCCACGCCACGATCACGTCATCCATCGCGGTTTCCATTGAGATCGTCCGCGTCATGCTCGAGCCATCGGCACCCTCAGCCAAGACGTATCGGGCACGCTTTTTATCGATGCCACACATTTCCAGAACCGTTGACAACAGCACGCCGGTGAACTCTGCACAGCTGATCATGCCGTGGGTGTACTGCACCGATGGCAACGCCACGTTACCCCACTCGGGCCCCGTGTTGGCGCCGCACTCTATGAAGTGAATACGCGAGACGCTGGGTAGGCGCATCAAGTCGTCCATGGTAAACACGCGCGGCCTACTCACCAACCCATTCACCATAAACCGGTGCTTGGAAGGATCGATATCCCACCAGCCTTGATGGTGACGCTCGAAATGCAAGCCTGACGGCGTGATGATGCCGAACAAGCCTTGTAGCGGACAGAAGCTCACCGAGGCCTGCGTCACCCGGGTCAAGCCAGGGCTTTCGCGGCGCGTGAGATTTGACTCCCACTTACTTGGCTTGCCGTAACCGTCGGTGGCAACCCCCTGTCCCAAGCCCGTGGTATGGGCGGGAAGTTTCAAAATGGCATCCTCGCCTGCAGGCGCAGCGAACGCCGCCTTACTGGCTGCAGCGACGCCCGCACCCATGGCCAAGGCCTTGCCCATAAAGCTGCGACGGGCTTTACGCGCGGTCTCTAAACCGTCGGCACTAAGCGTGTTCTCCGGCGCGGGCACGACACGGCCAATTGGCTGGTCAAGTGCATTGCCCTTGGGTATGTTTAGGTTTTGGTGGATAGGCATAGACCCTCTTTCTCAGTCAGACGTCAATCGGTTAGTACGGAGCGTCAAGCGCGGAAACCAAACGCGGTTTCGGCTTGACTGTCAGCGGCAGGTAGGCGGCTGGCCACCTGCGTTGAAATCGTGCGGCACAGCTCTACGAACAGCGGGTCCGCAATACGGTAAAAAATCTGCGTTCCCTCGCGGCGTCGCGTCAACACACCCGCTTGATACATCAAACCAAGATGCCGCGATACATTGGCCTGCAAAGCACCTGTGGCCTCGATGATGTCATTCACGCAACGCTCCTCTTTGCATATTGCGTGCAATATCTTCAAGCGTGTTGGCTCCCCGAGCACACTGAAATAGCGGGCCGTCGATTCGAATACAGCGTTCAACTCAGACATGCGGTGGCTTCTTTGATAGGGTTCATGGGTGTGTTTATTTGTAAACAAGTATATTATTTAATGCTGATATATGCATGCGTAAAAACCCTAATAAAAATAGTCAGGACGCGCACACGCCTTGTGCGGGGTGCACAGGGGCTGAGGGCAGCAAAATCGGCAGGCAACATGCGACAATATCGTTATGAAAAATTCCGCGATGACACCCGAAAATGCCCGCTCAAAACTGACCGTCTTGACCCTGTGGCTGCCCATACTCGCGATGACCATCGTCATCGTGGCCTCCAACGTTGCCGTGATGGTGCCCATCAATGACTGGTTAACGTGGGGCGCTTTCACCTACCCCTTCGTGTTCTTAGTGACTGATCTCACCAACCGAGCGGTTGGACCACAGGGCGCACGCAAGGTAGCTTGGGTGGGTTTGGTGTTCGCGGTCGTTTTGTCGGTGTTCTTCGCTAATTGGCAAATAGCGCTCGCATCTGGCACGGCCTTCATTAGTGCGCAGTTGCTGGATATTTCCTTGTTTAACCGCTTGCGCGCGATGTCTTGGTGGAAAGCGCCGCTGATCGGCTCCATTGCCGCATCAGTCGTTGATACGGGCATTTTCTTTTTCATCGCGTTTTATGGCTCAGACATGAACTGGCTCATGCTCGCATCCGGCGACTTGATGGTTAAATGGGCGATGGCCGCGGCTTTGTTGTTACCCTATCGTTTATTGCTACCACGCGTTGCGGCAATCGCCCAACGCACAGCAACACCTGCGGTTTAAGCCGCTCGCCCGCAGGTCTCGGTGACCCGCGGGCGCGGAGCCCGACAACCGATGGATACCGGAAAACCATGACAACTTGTACGCACACAATCACAACGAACCCATTCACCAACGGTGACACCGCAGGGCACGCATCTGGTGCGCGAGCGAGTGTGGGGCTCGGTCTGCGCAAGGCCTTGTTCGGCATCGCATTGGTATCGTTTCTTGGCGGGTGTACCACCACAGGAACATCTTTAGATAACACCTCACTGTCGTCGGACCCCAACGCGCCACAAGCGCGCGTCGCGCAAGACTTCCCCATCCCAGCCGGATCACAAATCGTGACGGACCAAACACTGGTTCTCGGCAGCGGTAGCAATTGGACGGGGAGACTGAGCCTGTCGCTCAGCATCGGCGAGCAGGATGCCTTTGTGTACTTCCGCGATCAGGCCAAGGCCTACGGTTGGCTTGTCGTTTCAGGCTCCTACGGCCCGACCAGCATTTTGACGCTGAGCAAAGCTGACCGATCAGCCACGGTACTCATTAACGAAGGCAACCGCATCACAGGAACCAAGGTCACGATCACGGTTAGCCCGCTTGCAGTCAAACCCAAATAAGCTATCCTGCTAGGGAGTTTGCTTAGACCTTAGGAATCCCATGCCACCCAACAGACAGTCCGGACAGACCGCCAAAAAACACGTTGCCGTTATCGGTGCAGGTATGGCGGGTATCGCGTGTGCACGCACACTGGCGCAAGCAGGTTGGCAAGTCAGCGTCTTCGAGAAAAGTCGTGGCTTCGGTGGACGCATGTCCACACGCCGCTCGCAATTTGGCGACTTTGACCATGGCACCCAGTACTTCACGGTGCGCGATCCACGCTTTGAGGCCGCACTGGCCACCACGGCCGATGTTATCAAGCGTTGGAGTGCCAATACGGTTCGCGTGATGGATGCATCTGGCCATGTACTGGCCAGCACAGGACGCCCGAACGACGCCCACTGGGTGCCCGTCCCTGGCATGAGCTCGTTGCTAAAAACCTGGGGGGCACCACTACAAAACGGGACGTTACCCGACTGCAACGTCCACCTGCACACACGCGTCACAGCACTCAAACGCGACGGTGCGCACTGGACCATTACGTGCGAGAAGGTCGCGAACGGCGATGCCAAAAAATTTCAGCACCTGCTCTCAGGCTTTGACCACGTTGTGGTGGCCATACCGCACGGTCAGGCCCACGACTTACTAGAAGCGAGTGACCTGATGCCAGACTGGCAGTCACAGATTTCCGATGTTTTGGTTGACCCCTGCTGGACCCTTATGTTGGCTTACCCCAATGCCAGCCAACCCGGTCTCAGTCATCTGGGCCCGCACTGGAACGTGGCCCGCAGTACGCACCACCGCATCAGCTGGGTCGCACGTGAGTCCAGCAAACCTGGCCGCTCATCCGTAGAGCGTTGGACCATTCAGGCCAGCCCCCAGTGGTCGCAAGAACACGTTAACGACGCACCCGACCGCGTGAAAGCGAAGTTAGCCAAAGCCTTTGGCGAGATCACCGGTATCCGGGCGGAGGCCAGTCACGCCGAAGTCCATCGCTGGGTCTATGCGCAAACTCGACGTGCCTTGGGACAAAGCTACCTACTTAATCGCGCAGCAGGTCTGGGCGTCTGCGGTGATTGGTGCTTGGGCAACCGCGTCGAAAATGCGTTTATCTCTGGCCTGGAGTTGGCACTCGCCATCGTCGAAGACTAGGGCCTACCTAACGGCAAGCCTGCGCGCCGCTTAGCAACTGCTTAGACTGTGTCGTACATAGGCCGTTTTGCCCCATCACCCACCGGCCCGTTGCATGCGGGCTCGCTGGTTGCCGCCTTGGCAAGCTGGTTGGATGCGCGCGCGCATGGTGGACAGTGGCTGGTGCGCATGGAAGATGTCGATACACCCAGAATCACTGCTGGCGCGGACGCACACATATTGAATCAACTGCGCACGCTGGGGATGCGGCCTGATGCAGACGGCCCCGTGCAATGGCAATCCACGCGTACGGCGCTTTATCAAGATGCCCTCACCCATCTGGCACACAGCGGCCTGTTGTATGCCTGTGACTGCTCGCGGCAAACCATTGCCAGCGCGCTCGCCCGGGCTGGCACGCTACCGAGCCGCCACGCCGCCGCCGTTTACCCGGGCACCTGCCGCCACCGACTCCCTGCACGACCAATCAACACCAGCGCCTGTGCGGTGCGAATCAATACCCAAGCGTCAGCGACCATTTGCTGGCAAGACCGAGGCTTGGGCGCCCAGCAGCAAGCGCTGGCAAACGAGGTCGGCGACTTTGTGCTGCGGCGCGCAGATGGCGTATGGGCCTACCAACTCGCCGTGGTGGTGGACGACGCCGATCAAGGCGTAACGCACGTGGTACGCGGCGCCGACCTTATTGACAACACCGCTAGGCAACAATTTTTGCAAGCCAAGTTAGGCTTGAAGCCGCTTAGTTACTTGCACACACCCCTGGTGTTCGCGGATGACGGGCAAAAGCTAAGCAAGCAAAATGGCGCCGCAGCGCTGGACCTGAGTGACCCATTGACCTGCCTGTGCACGGCGGCCACTGCCCTTGGTTTGCCCGCACCATCCGATGACAGGCGTCAGCACCTGAGTGATCCCTACGCGCTGCTACAAACATGGATTCCGGCATGGTCTGCGAAGTGGATGTGCCACTAGCAACCTACAATGGGGGACTTTGCACCGTCGCTAACGCCCCACTTACCGCTAACCCGCCAGCCATGTCAGAACAGAACGCCGCGCCCGCCGACACCCCTTACCCCAAGCGCATCAAGAGCTACGTGCTCCGTGCGGGGCGCACGACCACCGGTCAAAGCAAGGCCCTAGACCAGCTAGGCCCTGTCTTCACACTCCCTTACCAGCCCACTGTTTTAGACGCGCCAGCCGTGTTTGGCCGTGTGGCCCCACTGATCTTAGAAATAGGTTTTGGCATGGGGGAGTCAACAGCCTATATCGCGGGAGTGCGACCTGAGGACAACTTCTTATGTTGCGAAGTCCACGTACCCGGTGTTGGTGCTCTGCTCAAACGTATCGGTGAGCAAAATTTAAGCAACATACGTATTGTTGCCCACGATGCCGTGGAGGTACTTGATCACATGCTGGGTGCCGACGCGCTGGATGGCGCGCATATCTTCTTCCCTGATCCTTGGCACAAAAAACGCCACAACAAACGCCGGCTCATTCAAGCGGCGTTTGTAGAGAAGCTGGTGGGTCGCTTACGACCAGGCGGCTACCTGCACTGCGCGACCGATTGGGAGAACTACGCGGAGCAAATATTAGAGGTGCTGCAGGCCAACCCGCGTTTGGAAAACACCGCGACGCTCGCCACAGGCTACGCCAATAAACCAGACTATCGCCCCCTGACGAAATTTGAAAATCGCGGCATCAAATTAGGCCATGGTGTGTGGGATTTGGTGTTTAGAAAGCGATAGCCGACCAAGCAGGCCACCGCCGCCTCACCCACGCCTCACAGGCGCGCGCGCACCCACGCTTCCACGCTGGCTAGCGCGCCAGGTAGGGCCGCGGCATCTGATCCACCCGCCATTGCCATGTCGGGCTTTCCACCGCCTTTACCGCCGACTTGTGTCGCCACCATATTCACCAGCTCGCCCGCCTTCAAGCGGCCCATCACATCGGTGGTCACGCCTGCGGCGATTTGTACCTTACCCGCATCGCTGGCAGCCAGCACGATAACGGCTGACTTCAGTTTTGACTTGAGCTTGTCCATGGTCTCGCGCAGTGCCTTTGCATCCGCCCCGGGTAATTCAGCCGACAACACGGCCACGCCATTTATTTGTACCGCTTGGTTCACCAACTCGTCGCCTTGCGCCGATGCCAAGCGCCCTTTCAAGGCATTCAACTCCTTTTCGAGCTCACGCACTTGCTCCAGCACAGCGCTCACGCGCGCGGGTACTTCTTGCGGCGTGACACGCAGATGCCCTGCGGCACCGCCAAGCGTGCGCTCCATGTCTTGCACATAGCGCAACGCGTTGTCACCGGTTAGGGCCTCGATACGACGCACACCAGCGGCCACACCCCCTTCTGACTGAATCGTGAAGAACCCAATATCGCCGGTGTGCTTCACGTGTGTACCCCCGCACAATTCACGGCTGCTGCCGATATCAAGCACCCTGACGGTCTCGCCATATTTTTCTCCGAAGAGCATCATGGCGCCTGTTTTTTGCGCTGACTCAATGTCCATGACCCGCGCCTGTGCCTCGGCGTTGGTCATAATTTCTGCGTTCACTATCTGTTCAATTTTTCGCATCTCCGCATCAGAGACGGGCGCGTTGTGGGCAAAGTCAAACCGTGTTTTATCGGGGTCAACCAAGCTGCCTTTTTGTTGGACGTGTTCTCCCAACACCTCACGCAAGGCCTTGTGCATCAAGTGGGTCGCCGAGTGGTTACGCACCGTCGCCGCACGACGTACCCCATCGACGGCCGCTTGTACCCGCGCGCCGACCGTGAGCGAACCCTGCACTAGCGTGCCGTGGTGACCGAAGACATCGGCCTTGATGCGCTGGGTATCCAGCACGTCAAACACCACACCGTCGCCCCTGATCGCACCGGCATCGCCCACTTGGCCACCACTCTCCGCATAGAAAGGGGTGGTGTCCAACACCACCACACCAAGTTGCCCTGCGCTTAAGGTGTCGACGCCAACGCCGTCGACATACAAGGCCAACACGGTGGCCTCATGGCTCAAATCGGCATAACCGACAAAGGCGTTGGGCGCGCCGGCGTAGGCCAAGGCCTTATCCATTTTGAACTTGCCTGCGGCGCGCGCTTGGTCTTTCTGGCGCGTCATCGCGGCGTTAAAGCCATCCACATCGACTTGGACATCTCGCTCGCGGCATACATCTTGGGTCAAGTCTAGTGGGAAGCCGTAGGTGTCATGCAGCTTGAACGCCACATCGCCAGACAATACCGTGGTGCCTGCGGGCAAGGCCGCATCGAGTATGTCCATACCAATCGCCAGTGTCTCGTAAAAACGCTCCTCTTCGGTTTTTAAAACGTCCATGACACGCTGTGCGCTCGCTGCCAAGTTGGGATACGCCTCGCCCATCTGCGCGACCAAGTCGGGCACCAGTTTGTGAAAAAACGGTGTCTTCTGGCCCAGCTTGTACCCATGGCGTATGGCGCGACGCACAATACGGCGCTGAACATAGCCACGACCTTCGTTGGACGGGATGACGCCGTCACTCACCAAGAACGCCGTTGCACGAATATGGTCTGCAATCACCTTAAGTGACGGGTTGGCTAAGTCTGGGCAGCCTGTCTCGCGCGCAGCGGCCGCAATCAGGGCGGTAAAAATATCAATCTCGTAGTTGCTGTGCACGCCTTGCAAAATCGCGGCCAAGCGCTCCAAGCCCATACCGGTATCGACACAAGGCGCAGGCAAGTTCTTCACAGAGCCATCCGGCTGCATGTCGAACTGCATAAACACGTTGTTCCAGATCTCAATGTAGCGGTCGCCGTCTTCATCGGGGCTGCCGGGGGGGCCACCAGGGATGTCAGCGCCATGGTCATAGAAGATTTCTGAACAGGGGCCGCATGGCCCCGTATCAGCCATCATCCAAAAATTGTCCGACATGTACTTGCCGCCTTTGTTATCCCCAATGCGGATAATGCGCTCGGCAGGAACGCCAATGTCATTCAGCCAAATGTCATAGGCCTCGTCGTCGTCGATATAGACCGTTACCCATAGACGCTCGCCGGGCAGCTTGTAAACCTCTGTCAGCAGCTCCCAAGACCAACGCAAGCTGTCGCGCTTAAAGTAGTCGCCGAAACTCCAGTTACCCAGCATTTCGAAAAAGGTGTGATGCCGGGCCGTATACCCAACATTCTCCAAGTCGTTGTGCTTTCCTCCCGCACGCAAGCAGGCTTGCACGGAAGTCGCACGCTTGTAACTGCGCGTGTCGGTGCCCAAGAACACGTCCTTAAACTGCACCATGCCTGAGTTGGTGAACATCAAGGTGGGATCGTTGCCGGGCACCAAGGAACTGCTGGCCACCACCGCGTGCGATCGCTGTGCATAGAAGTCTAGAAATGTTTGGCGAATTTCGGCGACGGTCAATGGGGTTTGGCTCATGGGCACACTCTGGAAGAAAGGGTCTAAACCCCCTATTTTCACCCATCTTTGCGCTGATTTGCGGCGCATCGCCATATTGTGGCGCCCCACGCGCTGCCGCCAATCGGACACCGACATTTTGACGGGGCATACGTCCTTGGTTAGACTCAGGTCAACGCCGAAACGGCTGCCTCTTTTTTTTCCAACTAATCGCCTCGCGACTGACTAAATGACCGATCAAAACACCCCCCTAAGCCAGCTGGCTGACCCAACGCTTTTAAAGACAGGCGCCTTGATTAACGGCGAATGGTTGGCCGGGGATACCCAGTTTGCTGTAACCGACCCCGCAACCGGACAACACCTGGCCAATGTCGCGAACATGGGGCCAAAAGAAGCACAGGCCGCAATCGATGCGGCCAATGCGGCTTGGGCCGGCTGGCGCAAGACCACCGCCAAGCAGCGTGCCAACATCATGCGCAAGTGGTACGACTTACTGATGGCCAACCAAGCCGACTTGGCCCGCATCATGACCGCAGAGCAAGGTAAGCCATACACCGAAGCCCTGGGCGAAATCGCCTATGGCGCAAGCTTCGTCGAATGGTTTGCTGAAGAGGCGAAGCGCGTCAATGGCGAAACCCTTCCCACCTTTGATAACAACCGCCGCCTGCTGGTGTTGCGCGAGCCCATTGGCGTGTGTGCAGCGATCACGCCGTGGAACTTTCCGTTAGCCATGATTACCCGCAAGGTCGCACCGGCCTTGGCCGCAGGTTGCCCTGTGATCATCAAGCCAGCCGAGTTGACGCCGCTGACCGCATTGGCCGCCGCAGAGCTGGCCATTCGTGCCGGTATCCCAGCGGGTGTGCTCAACATGCTCAGTGCCGATGCGTCACAGTCCATTGCGGTGGGCAAGGTCTTGTGTGCCAGCGACGTGGTGCGCCACATCAGCTTCACAGGCAGCACCGAGGTGGGCCGTATTCTCATGGCACAGTCAGCCCCCACGGTTAAAAAGATGTCATTGGAATTGGGCGGCAACGCCCCCTTCATCGTTTTCAACGATGCCGACATAGATAGCGCCGTCGAAGGTGCGTTTGCCAGCAAGTACCGTAACGCGGGTCAGACCTGCGTCTGCTCTAACCGCCTATACGTTCAGTCGGATGTGTACGACGCGTTCTGCGAGAAATTTGCTGCCAAGGTAAGAACCGCCAAAGTCGGCAATGGTTTTGATGAGGGCGTAAACCAAGGCCCGCTGATCGAAGATGCAGCGGTTCAAAAAGTAGAAAACCACGTTAAAGATGCCGTCGCCAAAGGCGCCCGTGTCTTGGTGGGTGGAAATCGCCTCAACGGGCAATTCTTTGAACCGACCGTGGTCGCGGACGCCACTGCCGATATGCTGTGCGCCAAAGAAGAGACGTTTGGGCCATTCGCCCCCATCTTCAAATTCGAAACCGAGCAAGAGGCAATTGATGCCGCAAACAACACCGAATTTGGATTAGCGAGTTACTTTTACACCCGCGATATGGGCCGCATTTTCCGTGTCAGCGAGGCACTGGAGTACGGCATGGTCGGCGTGAACGTCGGCATCTTGGCGACCGAGCATGTGCCATTTGGCG